>WBZN01000359.1_pt1 | contig 41595 bp, 36 predicted proteins | sample 5204281 | NCBI WGS metagenome assembly WBZN01 (sample SAMN12344347, study PRJNA552823) | activated sludge metagenome | biome: Activated sludge suspended growth; feature: Nitrification reactor; material: Wastewater; isolation source: activated sludge from nitrification reactor of wastewater... | reverse complement strand
ACACGCGCTGCCCCGGCTGCTGCCCCCTTGTGCTTGGGCCGAGCAAAGAGGGATCGGATCGATCCCTCCGGTACTTGACAGGTCGTTCCATATCAGAACCTGGAGATTGCCGCGACGGCAACCGCCAGGTTGTAGATGATGGTGGTAACCGCGGTCCACAACGGCAGCGGACGGATCCGCTCGGCATCCAGCGGCACGACGATGGTGTCGCCCGGCTGCATGTTCATGGAGGTTCCACGGTGGAACCAACCGCGACGCTCGTTCGACAGGACGCTTCCGTTCGCACGCACCACGTAGATCCGCTTCCTGTCGGCCTTCTGGGTGACTCCGCCGCTCTTGGCGATGTAGTCGTCACGACTGAGCCCCGCGACCAGCACGTGCGAGGTCGGGCTCTGGACCTCTCCGATGACCGTGATCTCCTGGCTTTTCTTCGGAATGATCAACTTGTCGCCGTCCTTCACCAGCACATCGCCGGCCCCACCAACAGCCCCACTCATCACCTGGCGGATGTCGATGACCAGGCGTCCCACCGGCTTGGTGTTGCGCAGTTCGTCGATGAGCTGCTGCCCCACCAGCAGTGCCTGGCTGGGGTTGGCACTGTTCGGCGTGGTGTTGGCGAGTGATTGCAGCGACAGCGAGGTCAGATCGCTCTGGAAGCGGTTGGAGAGCATATCGATCTGCTCGCGCTCGCGATCCTTCAGGACCTCGCGCGTGAACACCGCCCCTTCCGCGAATCCGAGGTCGGTCAGCCCGCCGGCCCGCGCCAGCACCGAGTGTAGCGTCTCGCCGCGCTGGATCGGGTACTTGCCGGGAAACCGGACTTCGCCGCTGAGCTCGACCTTGGCCTGCTCCTCCCAGGACGGAGTCTCCTTGATGATGAGATAGTCATACGGACGCAGCGCGACGTTAGCCGCCGCATCGCCTCGGCGTATGGCAGCCAGGTCGATCTTCAGCAGCTCCGTCTGGCGCGACTGCCCGTCCTTGATCTCGTAGCGTGTCAGTTCCGCGTCCCCGCCATAGGCGGCATCCTCGAGACTCCCCCCGGCCCGGATCAGGTCACTGACCTTCATGCCGATTTCCAGCGGATAGCGCCCCGGAGCCTTGACCCGGCCTCCCACGCTGACAATCTGCGCAGGCGAATCCATCGAACCCTGCACCTCCAGATCATCCAGCATGGGCTCGACCACCCGCTCCCGGTCGTTCGACAGGTCGAACACGAAAAGGTGATCACGGGGCTTCAGCGGCACGTCGGCCTCCGAACCGCGCGTTTCCAGCGCCTTCTCCAGGTCGGCGGAGATGGCCTGCAGCCTGCGCCCGGGGGGAACCTGGCGCTTGATCAGCACGTAATGGCGATCCGCGTTCGGGCGAAGCTCATCGATGCTGCCGAGAACGTCGGTCAGCCTCATTCCTTCCCTGTACTCGAAAGTGCCGGGTCGGAAGACGTGACCTTCCAGGGTGACGGAATTCTCGAGCGTCGGCCGGATGGGCTGCACCCTCAGCTTGTCGCCGTTCATGATCTCGTGTTCGGCGTGACCCGCGGATGCGAGGTTGATGTCGCGCGTCACACGCAGGCCCGAGTTGGTGATGCGCTCCACGGTGACCAGGTTGCGGTCCGCCTCTGGTGTCAGGCCACCGGCAAGGTTGATCAGCTCATCAACCGTCTTCTCTCCCTTCAGTTCATAAATGGCAGGTCGGCGCACCTCGCCATTGATCGAGACGGTGTTGCCGATGGGTGGAATGAAGATCACATCCCCGGGCAACAGCTGGCGATCGGCACTCGTGTCGCCGTGCAACAACAGCTGGTACAAGTCGAGTTCCGAAACGAGGCGGCCACCGCGCTTGAGTTGCAGTTTCCGCAACGATCCTATGGGCTTGACCCCGCCGCTGACGAACAACGCGTTCGTCATGGTGGACAGGCCGCTCACTGTGTAGGAACCGGGCCGTTCCGCTTCGCCGAGCACGAAGACCCGGATCATGCGCAGATCGCTCATCGTGATGGCGACATGCGTGCCGATCATCTGCTTGCGCACGCGCGATTCGATCTGTGCGCGAGCCTCGTTGAACGACATGCCGCCCACGGTGATGGGCCCGATCTTGGGGAAGCTGATCCGCCCGTCCCGGCTCACATCCAGGGAATAGGTGGCCGTGTTGCTTCCATAGAGCTGCACGTCAAGCGTATCGCCCGGGCCGACGACGTAATCGCCTGGAACCGGGATGTCGGTTACCGGCGCGAACGTGCTCGGCGCCCCCTCGAACAGGTCATAGCCGAACGGCTTGAGTGACTCGTCGTCGAACTGCTGAAGCCGGAGCAAGGTGATCTTGACGTCGAATTCCTCCAGATCCGGATCCGCCGCCAAACGGTCGGTGGCCTCCTCCGCCGTCAGCCCGGCCATCGGGATCGCCTGCAGCCCAGGGATCTCGATGACGCCGAATCGATTGAGCCGATAGGGGTTCCCCTTGATGATGCGCGTGCGGGTGTCATCAAGCTTCTTTTTTTCCTCGGCGGTGCGCTGGACCTCGGGCTGCTTTCGAGCCGGCAGCACCGATCCGTTGGCGGCGTTGCCTGCATTTGCAGCGTTCCCCAGATTGCCGATGCCGCCCGGCCCACTCAGCAGACCCGAATTGCCCGCATCTGCCCGACCGCCGGTCCGCTGGTCGGGAACACGCTGCAGTCTCGGGTTCTCATCCGACTTGAGCGCAATCTCCACGAGGACCGTATCCCCGGGCCGCAACTCCGGATTTTCATCCTGGATGCGCAAGTTTCGTCCATCGCGCGTCTGGTTCTTGATGGGCTTGCCGTTCGCATCGAGCGGTTGATCGGACCGCGGTTGTACCGTCTGGGGGTTCGAGGATCGGCCACTGCCCGACTTGCTGCTGTTGCCGCTCGAACCCGACTTCCCCATGCCCTGCAGGATGGCATCCTGTTGATCCTTGGGCAGGTTCCTGAAGATCTCGATCTGCTGGTCGCTCGGAACCTGCGCGCGGGCAGGCTGGAAGGATGCGCAGCCGAGCAGCGCGAGGGCCACCACCACGAGCCGGACCGCGAGTCTTTCAGTGATGCAAGTCATTGAGCTGCAAGATACTGGGTGCACTCGTGGGAGGTCATGGCGGCGCCCATGATAGCTGCGCGGGGCGAGGTTATTCAAACCGCGTCCCGCGATCGCCGTAGTTCGTGCGCAGCCACTGCGAGTAATCACGGCCCAGCAGGGACTCCCACCACGGCTGGTTGGCCAGGTACCAGTCGATGGTCGTGCGCAGTCCGGCTTCCAGATCGTGGGTCGGGAAGTAGCCGAGTTCCCCGCGCGCACGGGAAAAATCGATGGCGTAGCGCCGGTCGTGTCCGGGCCGGTCCCGCACGTGCGTGATCAACGAGCCGGAGGGGCGCCCTTGAGCACAGGGCGAGGCGGCAAACGCGCTGCTGAGTTCGGGGGATCCGGTGATTCGTGCGTCCAGCAGCCCGCACAAGGTGTGCACCAGTGTGAGGTTGGTGGTCTCGCAGTTGCCGCCAATGTTGTAGATGCCGCCCGGGGACCCCTTGGTGAGTGCCAGTTCGATGGCCCTGCAGTGGTCGGTGACGTGCAGCCAGTCCCGGACCTGCAGGCCATCGCCGTAGACCGGCAGCGGCTTGCCTGACAGCACGTTGACGATGGCCAGCGGGATCAGCTTCTCCGGGAACTGGTAGGGGCCGTAGTTGTTGGAGCAGTTGGTGAGCGTCGTGTGCAGGCCATAGGTCTCCCGATAGGCGCGCACCAGGTGATCCGAGCCCGCCTTGCTGGCGGAATACGGGGAGTTCGGCGCATAGGGCGTGGTCTCGGTGAACGCCGGATCCTCCGGGCGCAGCGAGCCGTAGACCTCGTCCGTGGATACATGGTGGAAGCGATGCGCGCGCGGCGCATCGGCGCCCAGCCACCGGCGCCTCGCGCACTTGAGCAACGCATGCGTGCCCACGATATTGGTCCGGATGAAATCGTCCGGCCCGAGGATGGAGCGATCCACGTGCGACTCGGCCGCGAAATGCACGATGGTGTCGATGTCCTGGCCCGCAAGGACGGAGTCGACCAGCGATTCATCGCAGATGTCGCCGCGCACGAAGGAGAAGCGCGGGTTGGATTCCAGGCCCTCGAGGTTCGCCGGATTGCCGGCGTAGGTGAGCGCATCCAGCACGGTCACCCGGCCGCGACCCGGCCTTGCGAGCCAGTGACGCACGAAGTTGGTGCCGATGAAGCCGGCACCGCCGGTGATGAGCAGGTTATCCGGCTCGTAGGCCATTCAGCATTTCCTCGAGATTGCTGCGCCAGTGCGCAGGCACAAGACCGGTGGCCTCGCGCGTCCCTTGGCAATCCAGCGCACTGTAGGCAGGCCGGACCGCCTTCGCCGGGTATTCCCCGGTGCGGATCGGCAGGACGCGGGCGCGCCTGGCGAGGATGCCGGCTGCGATGGCCGCCTCCTGGATGGCCACCGCGAAATCGTACCAACTCGTCACGCCCTCATCGCACCAATGGTAGATGCCAGGGCGTGCATCGGATGCGATGAGCCGCCAGAGCACGGGCGCGAGCCCCCTCGCCCAGGTGGGAGAACCGAACTGATCATTCACCACCTTCACCTCGTCGCGCTCCGCCATGAGCCGCAACATCGTCAGCACGAAATTGCGCCCGCGTGCGGCATACACCCACGAGGTCCGCACCACGGTGCCGCCCGAGCAACCCAGCGCCAGTTCCTCCCCGCGCTGCTTGGAGGCGCCATACTGGCTCAAGGGATGCGTCGGCGAGTCGGGCCGGTAGGGTTCGCGCTGCCCTCCGTCGAAGACGAAATCCGTCGACAGGTGGAGCAGCCGGGCGCCCGTCCTGCCCGCGGCAGCCGCCAAGTGACCGACCGCCTCCGCATTGACCGCCCAGGCCGCCTCGGGTTCCACCTCCGCCTGGTCCACCGCCGTGCAGGCCGCGCAGTTGACCACCCACCGGGGACGCTGATCTTCGAGGCAACGCATCACCGCATCGGAGTCCCGGATGTCCAGTTCCGCGTGGGTCATCGGCAGGCAGCGGGCGTCCGCCGGGGCATGCTCGAGGAACGATCGACCGACCTGCCCGGCCGCACCCAGGAGGAGGATGCTCAAGAAAACTTCTCGATCGCCTCGAAGGACTGGCCACGCTGGTCCTTCGCCGACAGCAGCGGCTCGACGCCGGCAGGCAGCGGCCATTGCACCCCGGCGAAGGCATCGTTCCAGGCCAGTGTCCGCTCATGCTCGGGGCTGTACACGTCGGTGCACTTGTAGATGAAGTCGGCACTGGGCGAGGTGACCAGGATGCCGTGGGCGATGCCCTCGGGCACCCACAGCATCAAGTGGTTCTGATCCGACAGCTCGACCCCGTAGGCCTTGCCGAAGGTGGGGGAACTGCGGCGCAGGTCCACCATGGCATCGTACACGCTGCCCTGCGCCACGCGCACCAGCTTGCCCTGTGTGTGCCGGATCTGGAAATGCAGCCCCCGCAGCGTCCACTGCACCGAGCGTGAATGGTTGTCCTGCACGAAATGCTCCGCGACCCCGTGCCCGGCGAACTCCGATTCGCGCCAGGTCTCGAGGAAGAACCCGCGCGCATCGCCGAACACCTTCGGCTCGATCAGCACCGCGCCGTGAATCGGGGTGGGACTGAATTTCATGAGGCGTGCTGCTCGCGCAGGATGCGCAGCAGATACTCCCCGTAGCCACTCTTCGCCAGTGGCCGGGCGAGCCTCTCGAGCTGCTGCGCATCGATGTATCCCATGCGCCAGGCCACCTCCTCGACGCATGCGACCTTCAGGCCCTGCCGTTCCTCGATGATGCGCACGAACACGCCGGCATCGAGCAGCGAATTGTGCGTGCCGGTGTCGAGCCATGCCGTGCCCCGCCCCAGCTTCTCCACCGTGAGCGAACCGTCCCGCAGGTAGGCGCGGTTGAGGTCGGTGATCTCCAGTTCTCCGCGGCTGGACGGGCTGATCGAACGCGCATACGCCGGCGCACGCTCGTCGTAGAAGTACACGCCCGTGACCGCGTAGTTGGATGGCGGGTCGCGTGGCTTCTCCACCAGGTCGATCACCTGGCCCTTCGCGTCGAAGCCCACCACGCCGTATCGCTCGGGATCCTGGACATAGTAGCCGAACACCGTCGCGCCCTTCGTCCGGGCCGATGCGGCCTGCAGGAGCGATGCCAGCGAGGCGCCGTAGAAGATGTTGTCGCCGAGGATGAGGGCGGATGGCGCGCCATCGAGGAACTGCTCGGCGATCAGGATCGCCTGGGCGATGCCCTCGGGTCTTGGCTGCTCGGCGTAGGAGAACGACAGTCCCCATTGTCGTCCATCGCCCAGCAGGCCGCGGAAGGCCTCGACGTCACGCGGCGTCGAGATCACGAGGTACTCGCGGATGCCCGCCAGCATCAGGGTGGCCAGCGGGTAGTAGATCATCGGCTTGTCGTACACCGGCAGGAGCTGCTTGCTCAGGGAGACGGTGATCGGGTGCAGGCGGGTGCCGGCGCCGCCGGCCAGGATGATGCCTTTTCTGGTATTAGCCACCACGGAACGATGATATCATAACGTTGCTTTACGAAAGCGTCATCGATCAGGATCCCGTATGAGCACCATTACCGTCTCTCCCAAGTTCCAGATCGTCATTCCGGCGAGAATCCGCGAAGCACTGGGCATCAAGCCCGGCGAGAAGCTGCATGCCATCGAGTACCGTGGACGCATCGAGCTGGTACCCATCAAAGGCATGCGATCAGTTCGCGGCCTGCTCAAGGGGATCGATGCCACGGTGCCGCGCGAACCGGACCGAACGTGAACGTGGTCGATTCCTCGGCGTGGCTGGAGTACTTTGCGGACGGACCGAATGCATCGGTGTTCGCGCCACCTATCGAATCCACGCGATCGCTGCTCGTGCCGACGTTGTCCTTGTACGAGGTGTTCAAGGCAGTCTGCCAGCAGCGCGGGGAGGACGCCGCCTTGCGCGCCGTGGCGGCGATGGAGCAAGGAATCGTCGTCGACCTGGACCGCGCCACCGCGCTCGAAGCGGCCCGGCTGTCGATCCATCACCGGATCGCGATGGCGGACAGCGTCATGCTCGCCACGGCCCAACGCCATGACGCGTTGCTCTGGACACAGGCTGCGGATTTCGCCGGCATCGCCGGCGTCAAGTACACGGCGAAACCAGCGCAGGGAAACTGACGCTCGAAGGTTGAGCGCTCAGCCTCGCCGGGACTTGATGACGTACCCGATGAGTTCGGCGAGCGCCGCCGAGCCGGGTCCGGTGGGCGGAGTCTTGCCCGACATCGAGATGCCGGCGGCCAGTTTCTTGCCGAGCTCCACCCCGAACTGGTCGAAGGAATTGATGCCCCAGATGCAGCCCTGCACCAACACCTTGTGTTCGTACAGCGCCAGCAGGCTCCCCAGCGCCCGCGCATCGGTATGTTCGTACAGCATCACCGTGCTGGGACGGTTGCCCTCGTGCACCCGGTGTGGCGTGAGCCGGGCGATCTCGGCCTCCGGTGCCTTCGCCGCCTGCATGCTGGCCACGACCTCGTCCGCGTTCAGCCCGAATGCGAAGGCCTGCGCCTGGGCGAAGCAGTTCGCCAGCGCGAGGTCCTGCGCCAGCACATCGCCCCAGGAGTTCCTCAGCGGGGCGATGAAGTCCAGCGCAGCCGTGGGCGTGCCCTGGTGCAGCATCTGGAAGAACGAGTGCTGGGCATTGGAGCCGGGCTCGCCCCACACCACGGGCGAGGTCGGATAGTCCACCCGCTGTCCGCCCAGCGTCGTGGACTTGCCGTTGCTCTCCATCTCCAGCTGCTGCAGGTAGGCCGGCAACCGAGCCAGCCGCTGGTCATAGGGCAGCACGGCGAGCGTGGGCAACTGCAGGAAGCTGCGGTTCCACAGCCCGAGAACGCCCATGAGCACGGGCAGGTTCTGCTCGAAGGGCGCATCCAGGAAGTGCCGGTCCATGGCGCTGGCGCCGGCCAGCATTTCCTCGAAGACGGGGGTCCCCAGGACGATCTCGGCGATCATGCCGACGGCCGACCACACCGAGTAGCGGCCGCCCACCCAGTCCCACATGGTGAAACGGCGGTCGGGCGCGATGCCGAAGGCGTCCATGGCCGCGGCATTGGTGGACACGGCGACGAAATGCCGCGGCACCGCCGCCTCTCCGAGGCGCGAGGCCACCCAGTCGCGCGCGGCGCGGGCGTTGGTCTGGGTCTCCTGCGTGGTGAAGGTCTTGGAGCAGACGATGATCAGCGTCTCGGCGGGGTCGAGCTCGCGTGTCAGGTCCTGGAGCTGGGTGCGATCGACGTTGGAGACGAAGTGCGGGTGCAGATCACCCGTGAGCTGGGCGCGCAGCGCATCGCAGACCAACAGCGGACCCAGGTCCGAGCCGCCGATGCCGATGTTCACCACGTGCCGGAAGGGCTTGCCGGTATGGCCGCGATGCACGCCATTGCGCACGCCGGCGGCGAAATCGGCGAGCGCCCGGCGCGACTCCTGCACCTCTCGCTGCACCTCGGCGGAGCCAGCGAACCCCGAGCGCAGGGCGGTGTGCAGCACCGCGCGGCCTTCGGACGTGTTGATGGGGTCGCCCTTGAACATGGCGGCGATGCGCTCGCGCAAGCCGGCCTCGCGGGCGAGTCGCAGCAGCTCATCGAGGATCGGTGCGGTGATGCGCTGGCGCGAGTAGTCGAACAGCCAGCCTTCGGCCTGCAGGTGGAAACGCCGCCAGCGGTCATCATCCGATGCGAAAAGGTCCCGGAGCGGCGTGCGCGCGGCGGTCTGCGCGTGCGCCTGCAGGGATTTCCAGACCGGCTTGGAGGAGATCAGTTCGGTCATCTTCAGGAACGGTAGTACTCAAGATACCATTCGACGAAGCGCTTCACACCCGTTTCGATGGGTGTGCTCGGCCGGTAGCCGGTGTCGGCCACCAGCGCCTCGACATCCGCCCAGGTGTCGGGCACGTCGCCAAGCTGCAAGGGCAGCAAATTCTTCTGCGCCTTCTTGCCCAGGCACTGCTCCAGTACCTCGATGTAGCGCAGCAACTCCACCGGCTTCTGGTTGCCGATGTTGTACAGGCGGTAAGGCGCGCGGCTGGTGCTGGGGTTGGGCGCATCGGCGTTCCACGCCGGATCGGGCTTGGCGATGTGGTCCATGGCGGCGACCACGCCCGCGGCGATGTCCCCGACGTAGGTGAAATCGCGCTTGTGGTGGCCGTGGTTGAACACATCGATGGGCTTGCCCTCGAGGATGTTCTTGGTGAACAGGAACAGCGCCATGTCCGGCCGGCCCCAGGGGCCATACACGGTGAAGAACCGCAAACCCGTGCAGGGTATCTTGTAGAGCGTGGCATAGCTGTGCGCCATCAGCTCATTGGCCTTCTTGGTGGCGGCGTACAGGGTGAGCGGATGGTCGACGTTCTGCTCCACGGCGAAGGGCATGTGCGTGTTGGCGCCATACACCGAACTCGTGGAGGCATAGACCAGGTGCTCGACACCGTTGTGGCGGCAGCCTTCCAGGATGTGCAGGAAGCCTGTCAGGTTGCTGTCGACGTAGACATGCGGGTTCTCGATGGAGTAGCGCACGCCGGCCTGCGCGGCCAGGTGCACGACACGCTGGAACTTCTCGCGCGCGAACATCGCCTCCATCCCCGCGCGCTCGGCCAGTTCCTGCCTGACGAAGCGGAACTTGCCGTGCTTCTCGAGCATCGCGAGCCGGCTGGCCTTGAGCTTGGGGTCGTAGTAGGCGTTGAGGTTGTCGAGGCCGACCACCTCGTCACCGCGCTCGAGCAGGAGCTTCGCCGTGTGGAAGCCGATGAATCCGGCGGCGCCGGTGACCAGGATCTTCATGTTTGACATGTGCGTGAGCCTACAGCCGCCCGTCCGTCTGGTCCTGGGCGAACATGTACTTGACGTCGTACACCACATGGACCTTCTTCGCGAGCCGGCGGATGCCGCGGATGCCCATCTTGCGGATCTCATCGTGCGGGACGGCCAGCACGATCGCATCGTAGGTGCCGGGCTTGGGTGTCTTGATCGGACGCACGCCGTATTCGTGCTTCGCGCCTTCCGCGTCCACCCACGGATCGAACACCTCCACCCGGGCATCGAAGCGCTTCAGCTCGTTGATGATGTCGATGACCTTGCTGTTGCGCAGGTCGGGGCAGTTCTCCTTGAAGGTCAGGCCCATGACCAGGATGCGCGAGTCGGCCACCAGCAGGCGCCGCTCGGTCATCAGCCGGATGACCTGCTGGGCGACGTAGGCGCCCATGGTGTCGTTGATGCGCCGGCCCGCGAGGATCATCTCGGGGTGGTAGCCGATCTCGGTGGCCTTGTGGGTGAGGTAGTACGGATCCACGCCGATGCAGTGTCCACCGACGAGGCCGGGGCGGAAGGGCAGGAAATTCCATTTGGTGCCGGCGGCCTCGAGCACCTCCTCGGTGTCGATGCCCATCCGGTTGAAGATCAGCGCGAGTTCGTTGATGAGCGCGATGTTGACGTCGCGCTGCGTGTTCTCGATGACCTTGGCGGCCTCGGCCACGCGGATGCTGGAGGCCTGGTGGGTACCGGCCGTGACGATCGAGGCATACAGCGCGTCGACGAAATCCGCGATGCGCGGCGTGGACCCCGAGGTCACCTTGCGAATGGTCGGCAGGCGGTGCTGCTTGTCGCCCGGGTTGATGCGCTCGGGGCTGTAGCCGCAGAAGAAATCCTTGTTGAAGCGCAGGCCGGAGAACTTCTCCAGCACCGGCACGCAGATTTCCTCCGTGCACCCCGGGTACACGGTGGACTCGTACACCACCACGTCACCCTTCTTCAGCACCTTGCCGACCGTTTCGCTGGCCTTCAGCAGCGGAGTGAGGTCGGGACGCTTGTACTCGTCGATGGGCGTGGGGACGGTGACGATGAAGACCTTGCAGCGCTTGAGGTCCGCGAGGCGGTGGGTATAGCGAAGCTTCTTCGCCGACTTCAGCTCGGCGCGCGAGGCCTCGCGAGTGATGTCCTGGCCTGCGCTGAGCTGGCGGATGCGCTGGACGTTGATGTCGAAACCGACCGTCCGGTATTTCCTGCCGAACTCGACGGCCAGCGGCAACCCCACATAACCCAGTCCGATGACGCCGATGGTCGTCTTGTTGAGGCCCCGCATTCGCACTCCGTGTCCCTTGAAGAACGCCGATTGTAAACGAAGCGGGCACGGACGAGGGTCTTCGCGGCGGGAACCCTCGAAGTGCTCACATTCTGAAAACCGTTTGTCCGCGCGAGGCCTTGTCCAGGGCCTTCAGCACCCGTTCGTGTACCTCGATTTCGGCCTCATCGGCGCTGATCACCGGGATGCGGGCATCGGTTCGCAGCGCGCGACGCCGGCCATGCGCGAAGCTGACAGAATCCGCATCGGCGCCGAGGGTGAGCAGCGCCTGCCCGCCGGTCATCGCCAGGTAGACATCGGCGAGGATGCGCGCATCGAGCAGCGCGCCGTGGAAATCGCGGTGGGAATTGTCGACCGAGTAGCGCTTGCACAGCGCATCGAGGCTGTTGCGCTGGCCCGGATGCATGCGCCGCGCGAGCGCCAGGGTGTCGAGCACCGTGCACCACTGCGCGATGCGGGCTGCCTCGCCGGGAAGCCGGGACAGCTCCGAATCCAGGAAGGCGAGATCGAACGGCGCGTTGTGGATGATGAGCTCGGCGCCGCGGATGAACTCGGCGAAGGGCTCGTGAACTTCCGCAAAGCGGGGCTCGCTTGCCAGCCGCTCGCGCGTGATGCCGTGGACCTCCACCGCCCCCTTGTCGATGTCCCGCTCGGGGTTCAGATACCGATGGAAGGTCTGCCCCGTGAGCCGGCGGTTGACGAGTTCGATGCAGCCGATCTCGATGATGCGGTGGTCCTTGTCGACCTCGAGTCCGGTGGTCTCGGTATCCAGTACGATCTGCCGCATCTTCGATCTCCTACGCCTTCAGTCCGCGCTCGCGGGCCAGCAATGCGTCGATGGCGAGGTTGGCGAGCAGGTCCACCCGCACGTTGCCCTCGTTGTCGGCATGGCCCTTGACCCACTGCCAGCGCACCTCGTGCTGGCGCGCGGCTTCGTCCAGCTTTTCCCACAGGTCGCGGTTCTTCACCGGCTGCTTCGAGGCGGTCTTCCAGCCACGGGCCTTCCACCCTTCCAGCCACTCGGTGGCGCCTTGCACCACGTACTGCGAATCGGTGTACAGGCACACCGCGCAGCGGCGCTTGAGCGCGTTCAACCCCTCGATGGCGCCCGTCAGCTCCATGCGATTGTTGGTGGTGGCGAGTTCCGCACCCATGATCTCCTTGCGCGCATCGCCGGCGATCAGCAGCACACCCCAGCCGCCCGGGCCCGGATTGCCACGGCAGGCGCCATCGGCATACACCTCCACGGGCCTCATCCGCGCACCCGGTTGGTGGGCTCGGCCGCCGGCACGAGCACCCGCGGCCGGGTGCGCCAGCGTGGCCGCAGCAGCGTAAGCGTCAGGGTGCGCTTGCGGGCCTTGAGCAGGTAGGCCCCGCTCATGACGGCTGGGCGGGAATGCCAGGCGGGCGCCGGGCGGGGGGCGCCGAAGGGCACGGGACTCAGGTAACCGAACACCCGCTCCACGTCGAAGCCGAGCAGCGCCATCCAGTCCTTCAGGCGCCGTTCGGAGATCATGCGCTGGATGTCCGGCGGGAACTCCGGGCGGCCGAGCCGGCGTGCCAGCAGGCGGCGCACCCCCCAGCCGCTGTGAGGATTGAAGTTGCAGATCAGCAGCGAGCCCTCCGGCCGCAGCACCCGGGCAGCCTCTCGCAGGACGGTATACGGGTCATCCACCATTTCCAGGGTATGCGGCAACAGGACAGCATCGATGGCATCGGAGGTGAACGGCAGGGCCTCGAGTTGCGCGTGCACATCGATGCCGGGCCGGGCGTGTTCCTCGACCACGGTGGCGTGCTGGGTGCGTACGGCGCTCAGCAGCGCCCGCTCCCGGCCCCAATGGCCGATTTGCAACAGGTCGAAGCCGAAGACATCTTCGAGTGCCTCGCGCGCCAGCAGCGTTTCTTCCTGCAGAACCCGCCGGCCAAGGGCACTGTCGAACCAGTCCGTCACGCTCGATTGTCGCGGTTTTGCAACCGGTGGTCCTTGTAAAAACACTAGCGAAGTTCGGATCTTACAGGTTAAATTCGCCGCAAAATGTCACAGTCAAGCTCCCCGTCCGCCCGTGCGCAAGCCGAGTTGTCCGTGCGGCCGGTTGCGGCGTTCACCGACAACTACGTCTGGCTGATCTCCGCGCCGCTCGCACCGCAACAGGTCTTGGCGGTGGATCCGGGCGATGCCCGCCCCGTGCTGGCGGAACTCGATCGTACCGGACTCGTCCTGGCGGGGATTCTATTGACTCATCACCACCCTGACCACATCGGCGGCGTCCCGGAGCTGCTGCGCCATGCCCAGGTGCCGGTGATCGGCCCGGAGGATGAGCGCATCAACATCACCACCCGCACCGCGCGCGATGGCGATCGCGTCGAACTGCCCGAGTTGGGACTTGCGTTCGAGACACTGGCCATCCCCGGACATACCTTGAGCCACATCGCATTCTGGGGCCACGGCGCGCTGTTCTGCGGAGACACGCTGTTCAGCGGCGGCTGTGGCCGGACCTTCGAAGGGACCGCTGCACAAATGACGGCATCACTCGAACGCCTGCGAGCGCTGCCCGCCGCCACCCGCATATTCTGCGGCCACGAGTACACCGCCTCCAACCTGCGCTTCGCGCTCGCCGTCGACCCGGACAATCCCCGCCTGCGGCAGTACCAGCAGCAGGTGACCGAAATGCGCGGCCGCGGCCAGCCCACCCTGCCCTCGACGCTGCGACTCGAGATCGAGGTCAATCCCTTCCTGCGCTGCGAGCAGCCGGCCGTGCGAGCGGCCGCCCAGCGGCAGGCCGGCAGGGAGCTGCACGGCAATGCCGAGGAGTTCGGCGTGCTGCGGACCTGGAAGGATGGGTTCCGATGAGGCCGTTGCACCTCATCCTGGCGCTGGGAATGGGCGCCCTGGTGCTCGCCGGTTGCGCCAGCACCCCGAAGACCCCGCCGCCCCCGCCCATCACCGTCACCCCACCGCCGCCGCCCGCCACCGATGCGAATGGCAACGCGACGGAAATCAATCCGGAAGGCGCCATGCCCTCGGCCAGGATGCCCAGCGAATGGCACGTGGGCAATGGCGAGGACTTCGACGACCTGTTCGACCGGCTGCGCGATGGCTTCACGCTGGAGGAGGTCGAGGAGCCCGCGGTGGATACGCAACTCGCCTGGCTGGTACGCAACCAGGAGTACCTCGATCGCGTGTTCCAGCGCGCGCAGCGCTATCTCTACCACATCGTGTGCGAGGTCGAGGCCCGCGGCATGCCGCTGGAGTTCGCACTGCTGCCGGTGGTGGAGAGCGCCTACGAACCCTTCGCCTATTCACCGAGCCGGGCCTCCGGACTCTGGCAGTTCATCCCGGGTACGGGCGATCGCTTTGGACTCAAGCAGAGCTGGTGGTACGACGGCCGGCGCGACGTCATCGAATCGACCCGCGCGGCGCTCGACTACCTGCAGATCCTGCACGACCAGTTCAACGGCGACTGGCTGCTCGCCATCGCGGCCTACAACGTCGGCGAGAACTACATCGAGCGGGCCGTGGCGCACAACGCGGCACGCGGCAAGCCCACCGATTTCTGGCACCTGAAGCTGCCCGCCGAGACGCGCGGATACGTGCCCAAGCTCCTGGCGCTGAAGCGGCTGATGGCCGAGCCCGAGCGTTATGGCCTGGGTTTCTCTGCGATTCCCAACGAACCCTACTTCGCCGTCATCGAGACCGGCTCGCAGATCGACCTGAAGGTGGCCGCGCAGCTCGCCGGCAGTTCCTTCGAGGAGATCGTGGCGCTGAACCCGGGATACAACCGCTGGGCCACGGACCCCGCAGGCCCGCATCGCCTGCTCGTGCCCATCGACCATGCCGACACGCTCGAGTCCGCCCTGACGACGCTGCCCGACGCCGAGCGCGTGCGCTACGTCACCCACGAGGTCCAGCGGCGCGAGACATTGCCTGCGATCGCGAAGCAATACGGCACCTCGGTGGCGGTCATCGCCAAGCTCAACGAGATCACCGGCCACAAGGTCAACGAAGGCCAGGTGCTGAAGATCCCGCAGGACAGCGCGCAACTGCCGGACAAGGTGCTGCTGGCCGCACAGCGCGTCGATGTTCCCTCATCCGACCTTGGCGGACGGCGGCGACAGATCGTGCATCGCGTGCGACGCGGGGAGACCTTGCGCGCCATCGCGCGCCGCCACGGCACGAGCCCCGAGACGCTCGCCCGGCTCAACGGCATCAGCGTCTCGGACCGGCTGGTCGCCGGCCAACGGCTGGTGATCAAGACCAGCATCCGGCGCTATCGGGGTGAAACGGCCGGCAGTGGCCGCCGCGTCCTGTACACCGTGCGCCCGGGTGATACCCTGAGCGCGATCTCGCGCCAGTTCCAGGTATCGGTCAAGCAGCTCAAGAGCTGGAACGGGATCAACAAGCACCACCAGATCCGTGCCGGCCAACGGCTGGTCATGTACGTGGACTCGAATCGTCGACAAAGCTGAGGGGAATTCCATGGGGTTTCTTGCCGGCAAGCGCGCCCTGATCGTGGGACTTGCCACCGACCGATCCATTGCCTGGGGCATCGCGCAGGCCATGCACCGCGAAGGCGCCGAGCTGGCCTTTTCCTATATCGACCGCATGAGCGATCGGGTCATACCGCTCGCGAAGGAACTCGGCTCCGATGTCACCTTCCCGATGGACGTCACCTCGGATGAACAGGTCGCGGACGGGTTCAAGGCCCTGAAGTCGCGCTGGGACCACTTCGACATCCTGGTGCACGCGGTCGCCTTCGCCCCCAGGGAAGCGATGACCGGCGGCTTCACCCAGGCCACGACGCGCGAGTCCTTCCGCATGGCGCTCGACATCTCCGCGTACAGCCTCACCTCGCTCACCCGCGAATCGCTCCCGTTCATGCACGGCCGGGCGGGCTCGGTGCTCACGCTCTCCTATCTCGGCGCGGTGCGTTCCATCCCCAGCTACAACGTGATGGGAATCGCCAAGGCCAGCCTCGAAGCCAGCGTCCGCTTCCTGGCTGCCGACCTCGGCGCGCAGGGCATCCGCGTGAACGGCATCTCCGCCGGCCCCATCAAGACCCTTGCGGCCGCCGGCATACCCGGCTTTCGCAAGATGCTGGCACTCGTGGCCTCGCATTCACCGCTCGGGCGCAACGTCACCATCGAGGAAGTCGGCAATGCGGCGGCGTTCCTGGGTTCGGACCTGGCGGCGGGGATCACGGGGGAGATTCTTTACGTCGATGGTGGGTACTCGACGGTCGGCATGAGCTTCAGCGACGGGGAAACGGACTGATCCTCTTCAGCGTCTTCGAGCGCTGATGGGAGCTGGCTGGGGGAGTCTGGTTCGGAGATTGGTCGCGCGGGAAGGCACCCCCGCCGGCTTGGTGCGTCACTAGAGCACATGGCCTCACCGCGGCGCATGCACCACCGCTCAGCGTGACGCGCAAGCCGGCGGGGCCGCGCTCCGACAATCTCCGAACCAGACTCCCCCAGCCAGATCCCATCAGCGTTCGGGCGTTGTGGGGATTGCGCGTTTCACCTCGCATAGAGTTTTGACGTCGAGGCAGCCCCGACACGTCAGGTATCCATGCGTGATTCGCGGCCGGATTCGGACGTAGAGCGCAGCCGCTTGCCGTTGGAAGTTCAGAGTAACTCCGAAAGCGGCCGCCTCGAGTCCGTCCTCGAGGTCATCTCCGAACTCCTCAAGGCCTGGAACTGCAACTCTTCGCGAACGCCTGGCACGGCTTCCCCGCGCCTTCGATCGAGCCTCTGAGCTGGGAGTCGGAGGTCTTTTGGAGATTGTTGGAGCGCGGCCCCGCCGGCTCGCGCATCACGCTGAGCGGTTCGGCTCGCGTCTCGATGAGGCCATGTGCGCTAGTGATGCACCGAGCCGGCGGGGATGCCTTCCCGCGCGACCAATCTCCAAAAGACCTCCGACTCCCAGCTCAGAGGCGGAAGCACTGACGCTGGTCAGCCTGCCCGCCTGGTCGGGCGATGCACGAACCAGTAATACAAAGCCGCCAGCACGATGCCGACCACTGCGACCAGCGCCACGAAGCGGTGCAGGGAGCCGGCGAGCAGTTCGGGATTCTTGCCCACCGTCAGGCCGAGCCAGGTCAGCACCGAGCACCAGAATGCCGAGCCCACGAGCGTTGCCAGCGAGTACCAGCGGAAGTCCATGCGCACGATGCCGGCCGGGATGCCGATGAGATGGCGGATGACGGGCAGGAGCCGGGAGAAGAACACGCCGGGCATGCCGTAGTGTGCGGCCCAGCGCTCGGCGGCCTCGATCTTGACAGCGGCGATGCCCACGTAGGGACCGAAGCGCATCAACACGGGCCGCCCCAGGAGCCGCGCCGCCCAGTACATGAGCGTGGCGCCCAGCCAGGAGCCGATCGTGCCGGCGAGCACGATGCCGTACGGATTCAGCACGCCCTGGGTGTGCGCGAGATACGCAGCCGGCGGGATGATGATCTCGCTCGGGATGGGAACGATGGTGCTCTCGAGGGCCATGAGCCCCGCGACCAGCCAATATCCACCCTCACCCAGGACGGAGAGATACCACTGCGAGAACTGCTGCCACAGCGCCGTCACGGCGTCAGTCGAGCGCCTGGGGATTGAGCTTCACCGTCGTGTCGGCGCGGGCTGCGCTGGCATAGGCCATGGCCTCGGACTGCGCCAGCGCATCGGCGTACTGGCGCTTGAGCTGGCGGGCCTGGATGTCCTGGGAAGGCTCGACCTTGACGTTGCTGAACACCAGCAGCGCGGTATCGCCATTGGCGAGCTCCACGGTCTTCAGCACCGGCTTGCCTGCAGCGGGCTTCGGCGCGGTGAAGGCGGCCTCGCGCAGTTCCTCGGGCACGGCCTGGTCGGCCCGTCCGACGAACTTCGGCGCCTGCGCCGTGGCGCCCACGGACTTCGCGAAGGCATCGAGGGTCTGGCCACCCTCCACGCTCTTGATGCCCGCCTGCGCGGCTGCGGACGCCATCTGGGCGCTGCGCTGCTTGCGAACCGCCTCGGTGACCTCGGCCATCACCGCCTCGAGCGGCTTCTGCTGCGGTACCTTGTGATTCGAGCCGCGCACCACGATGCCGCGCCCCTTCTCCACCTCGATGATGGGCGAGATGCGGCCGTCGATGACGTCCTGGCTGAACACGGCTTCGAGCAGCTTGGGCGCATTGCCGAGCGCACCGCCGCCGCTGGTGCGGCTGAAGCCGTCGATCTGCTTGATTGGCAGTCCCGTCTTCTTCGCCACCGCATCGAGATCCGTCGCGCTCTGCAGGGCGGCATCGGCGAGCTGGTCCTGCGCGGCGTTGAACAGCCGCTCGGCCTCGTTGCGCCGGTACTGCGCCTCGAGGTCGGCGCGGCTCTCCTCGAAGGTCTTCTCGGCCTGCGGCCGCACACCCTCGAGCTTGAGGATGTGGTAGCCGAACTGGGTCTTGACGGGACCCTTGATTTCGCCCGGCTGCATCGAGAAGGCGGCATCGGCGAACGGCGCCACCCAGACCTTGCGCTCCGACCAGCCCAGGTCACCGCCCTGTTCGGCCGAAGCCTTGTCCTGCGAGAACTCCTTCGCGAGCCTGGCGAAGTCCTCGCCGCCCTTGGCCCGCTTGAACAGATCCTCCGCCTTGGCCTTGGCGGCAGCGTCTTCCTTCGGGTCGGTCACCTGCAGGAGGATGTGGCTCACGCGCCGTTGTTCGGTCTGCACGTACTTCTCGGGGTTCCTGGCCTTCTGCTCGGTGAAGTAGGCGCGCAGCTGTGCCTCGGTCACCTGCACCTTGGCGCTCATGTCCGCGAGGCTCAGCTCGAGGTAGCGAAGGTCGAGCGTCTCGGGCGTCATGTATTCGGACTTGTGCTGCTCGTACCAGGTCTTGATGGCCGCATCGTCGACCTTGACCTCGGGCAGGTAATGCGCGGCGGAGACCTGCACCCAGGCGAGTTCACGCTGCTGCCGCGTGAGCGCCTCCAGGGACTTCGCCTCGGTGTCGGTGGTGAAACTCGATCCCCGCAGCGCGGTCTCGAGCTGGTTGACCTGGATCTGGCGGCGGATCAGCGCCTCGACCTCGGGTACGGAGCGGCCCTGTGCCTTGAGCACCGCCACCGCGTGCGCGGAATCGAACTTGCCGTCGACCTGGAAGGCGGGGATCTCGCTCATCGTCTTGAGCAGGTCCTGCTCGCTCACCCGGTAACCCATGTCCTCCAGGCGACCGATCAGCGCCTCCAGGCTCACCGAATCTTCGAGTACGCGATTCTTGATCTCCGCGCGCTGGGCCTCCGTCAGCGGCCCCTGGACGCTGCGCTCGACCCGCGCCAGCTCCTGCTGGTAGTTCTGTCGCACCTCGGTCGAGGAGATCTCCCGATCGCCCACCTTGGCGGCATAGCTCGGCGCGCCCATGGTGAAGTTGATGCCCCAAAGGACGAATACGATGGCGATCGCGCCGAGCAGCACGTAGGCGACCCAGCCTTTGATCTTGTCGTGTAAGGATTGCAGCATCTTGGTGTGGCGCCGTTGGAAGGGTTATGAAGGGTTGACGTCCGGGCCCGCAGGTCCCACGAAGCGCGGGACCGCGACACGAGCGGCGAAGGAGAAATGGCGGAGTGGACGGGACTCGAACCCGCGACCCTCGGCGTGACAGGCCGATATTCTAACCAGCTGAACTACCACTCCGTCTGTGGTGGGTGCTGAGGGGATCGAACCCCCGACATTCGCCGTGTAAAGGCGACGCTCTACCAGCTGAGCTAAGCACCCGATCCTCGCTGATGAAGAGGCGCGGGAGTGTACGCGAGGGCCTTGGGATTGGCTAGTAGCGGAGGCGGCACTCCCTGACGCAACGCGACGGTGGTGCATGCCGGTGCAGTGCGCCCGGCGAGGCCAAGAAGGGACGGGCGGACGGCGTACATTCGAAGCGGCGAGGCAGGGTTGCCGCGATCATCTTCAAGAAACAAACTTATAAAGATTCAATAATCTATTGTTTTATAATATTTTATTAATCCATATGCCTTTACATTTCCGCGAAAATCCCGAGAGATTTCACTCGGGAGCAGCAGAATATAAAAACTGCATTATCAAATAGTTATGACGCCAACCTGATATCGGTTAGCGGCTTCAGGGAACCGGCACCAACCCTTGAGCCGAGGGCTCCAGCCGGGCCCGCCCCAGGTAGCAGTAGCCCACCAGGGAAGGCGCCCGCGGCAGCGGCGGGTGCTCCTCGCTCAGCAGCCGCAAGCCCGACCCGCGCACCAGGGAACCGATGTCGCGGTTGATGTGGCAGCCGTCGAACATCCAGCCCCACAGGCCGTCGAGGCGATCCTGCCATCGGCTGACGCGCTCATCGGGATGCCGCCCATGTTCGAAGAACAGGAACTCTCCGCCCGGTTTGAGCACCCGGCGTACCTCTCGGAGGGCGGCCTGTACGTCGGGAATGCTGCACAGCGTGAGGGTGCTGAGCACGCAGTCGAAGCGTCCCGAGTCGAAGGGCATCGCCTCGGCACTGCCTTGCGTGTGCTCGATGTCCCGCTGGAGATCTTCGGCCCGACGACGCGCCAAGCGCGTCATGCCCGGGTTCGGGTCGATGGCCGTGATGCGGCTGACGGAAGGCGGGTACAGGGGCAGGTTCAGCCCCGTGCCGAAGCCGATCTCCAGCACCTCGCCGCGGGCGGGCGCCACCGCCTGGCGTCGCAGCCGGTTCAGCTCACGGTCCCGCGCCGTCCATTCCAGGATGCGCGGGAACACCCGCTCGCGGTAGAACCCCACTGCAGTCAGTGGGCGTGGACTTCGCCCTTGCCCTTGCGGCGGCGAGTCTTCTCGCCTGCCGCAGCCAGGGGCTCAGCCTTCGACGCCGAGCCTTCCGCCAGCGGCGTCGGCATCGTCTTCAGTGCCACCTGCAGCACCTCGTCGATCCATTTCACCGGGCGGATGTCGAGCTTCTCCTTGATGTTGTCCGGGATCTCGGCGAGATCCTTGGCATTCTCATCCGGGATCAGCACCGTGGTGATGCCGCCGCGATGGGCCGCCAGGAGCTTCTCCTTCAGGCCGCCGATGGGCAGCACCTCACCGCGCAGCGTGATCTCGCCGGTCATGGCGACATCCGAACGCACGGGAATCCTGGTGAGTGCCGAGATCAACGCGGTGCACATGCCGATGCCGGCGCTCGGGCCGTCCTTCGGGGTGGCGCCCTCGGGCACGTGGATGTGCACGTCGGTCTTCTGGTAGAAGTCCGGGTCGAGGCCGAGCACGCTAGAGCGGCTGCGCACCACGGTCATGGCGGCCTGGATGGACTCCTGCATCACCTCGCCGAGCTGGCCGGTGTGCGAGAGCTTGCCCTTGCCGGGCACCACCGCGGACTCGATGGACAACAGCTCACCGCCCACTTCGGTCCACGCTAGTCCCGTGACCTGGCCGACGCGATCGCTCTCCTCCGCCTTGCCGTAGCGGTAGCGCCTGACGCCCAAGTACTTGTCCAGGTTCTTCGTCGAGACCGTGATGGCCTTTTCCTCGGGCGCCAGCAGCAGTTGCTTGACCGCCTTGCGCGAGATCTTGGAGATCTCCCGCTCGAGGTTGCGCACGCCGGCCTCGCGCGTATAGAAGCGGATCATGTCCTGCACCGCGGAGTCCTCCACGGTCAGTTCGCCGGGTTTCAGGCCGTTCTGCTTGACCTGCTTGGGGATGAGATACCGGCGCGCGATGTTGGTCTTCTCGTCCTCGGTGTAGCCGGGCAGCCGGATGACTTCCATGCGATCGAGCAGGGGCGCGGGGATGTTGAGCGTGTTCGCCGTACACACGAACATCACCTCGGACAGGTCGAAGTCGACCTCGAGGTAATGGTCGTTGAAGGTGCGGTTCTGCTCCGGGTCGAGCACCTCGAGGAGCGCCGAGGACGGGTCGCCACGGAAATCCATCGACATCTTGTCGATCTCGTCCAGCAGGAACAGCGGATTGCGCACCCCGCACTTGGCGAGGTTCTGGATGATCTTGCCGGGCATGGAGCCGATGTAGGTGCGGCGATGGCCGCGGATCTCGGCCTCGTCACGCACCCCGCCCAGCGACATGCGCACGAACTTGCGGTGCGTGGCGCGCGCGATGCTCTGGCCCAGCGAGGTCTTGCCCACGCCCGGTGGACCGACGAGGCAGAGGATCGGCCCGCGCAGGTTCTTCACGCGCTGCTGTACGGCCAGGTATTCGACGATGCGTTCCTTCACCTTCTCGAGGCCATAGTGGTCCTCCTCGAGGACCTTCTCGGCCGCGGTGATGTCGAGCCGCACCTTGGTGCGCTTCTTCCAGGGCGACTTGACCAGCCAGTCGATGAAGTTGCGCACCACCGTGGCTTCGGCCGACATGGGCGACATGAGCTTCAACTTGTTGAGCTCGGAATTGGCCTTCTCGCGCGCCTCCTTCGGCATGCCGGCGGCGGCGATGCGCTTCTCGAGTTCACCGATTTCGTTCGGCGCATCGTCCAGGTCGCCCAGTTCCTTCTGGATGGCCTTCATCTGCTCGTTGAGGTAGTACTCGCGCTGGCTCTTCTCCATCTGCTGCTTGACGCGGCCGCGGATGCGCTTCTCGATCTGCAGCACGTCCATCTCGCCCTCGATGACGGCGAGCATGTGCTCCAGGCGCTTGCGCACGTCGGGGATCTCCAGCACTTTCTGCTTCTCGGAGAGCTTCAGCGACATGTGCGCGGCCACGGTGTCTGCCAGCCGCCCGGCCTGCTCGATGCCGGCGAGGGAGGTGAGGATCTCCGGCGGCACCTTCTTGTTGAGCTTCACGTACTGCTCGAACTGCGAGATCACCGAGCGGGTCAGCACGTCCATCTCGCGCTCTTCGTAGCGCTCGACGTCGGGCAGCGGGGTGACGCTGGCCGAGAAGAACTCACCACCGCTCAGCGTGTTGATCTGCGCCCGGTCCACGCCCTCCACCAGCACCTTGACGGTGCCGTCGGGCAGCTTCAAAAGCTGCAGGATGGTGGCGATGGTGCCCACGCGGTACAGGTCCGAAGGGCTGGGCTCATCCACATCCGCCTGCTTCTGCGCGACCAGCAGGATGCGCTTGTCCGACTTCATGGCAAGGTCCAGCGCCACGATGGACTTCTCCCGGCCGACGAACAGCGGGATGACCATGTGGGGATAGACCACCACGTCCCGCAGGGGCAGGACGGGAATGCCGGCGGTGTCGGCGCTGCCGGCGGTATCAGCGGGGGTACTGGGGGTTTCGTCGCTCACGGGCTTCTACCTTCGCAAAATGATTCGCGGCCAGCGCCGCGCACGATAGGATGCGGCTGGCATCCGGGAGTTTCAAGGACCGACGCGGACTGCGACGCAGTGCACGCGGTGTCATCTAGTGGTGGTCGGACCCGGTCGGACGCCGTGCTTCCTCCACCGGTGCCACGACGCGCGGGTCTTCCGTGCGGTGCACGATGAAGGGCTTGTTCTGGCCGTCGATGACCTGCTCATCGACCACCACCTTCTGGACATTGCGCAAGGAAGGCAGCTCGTACATGGTGTCGAGCAGCACGTTCTCGAGGATGGTGCGCAGGCCGCGGGCGCCGGTCTTGCGCTGCATGGCCTTGCGGGCCACCGAACGCAGCGCATCCTCGCGGAAGTCCAGTTCCACGCCTTCCATGTCGAAGAGCTTGCGGTACTGCTTGGTCAGCGCGTTCTTCGGCTGCATGAGGATGGACACCAGCGCCTCCTCGTCCAGCTCCTCCAGCGTCGCCACCACGGGCAGGCGGCCGACGAACTCGGGGATGAGGCCGAACTTGATCAGGTCCTCGGGCTCGGTGTCGTGGAAGACATCATTGCCGTGCGGACGGGCATTGGTCTGCCGGATCTCCGCCATGAACCCGATGCCGCTCTTGTGCGTGCGGTTCATGATGATCTTCTCGAGCCCCGCGAACGCGCCGCCGCAGATGAACAGGATATTGGTGGTGTCGACCTGCAGGAACTCCTGCTGCGGGTGCTTGCGGCCACCCTGCGGGGGCACCGAGGCGATGGTGCCTTCGATGAGCTTGAGCAGCGCCTGCTGCACGCCCTCGCCCGACACGTCACGGGTGATGGAGGGGTTGTCCGACTTGCGGGAGATCTTGTCGATCTCGTCGATGTAGACGATGCCCGTCTGGGCCTTCTCCACATCGTAATCGCACTTCTGCAGCAGCTTCTGGATGATGTTCTCGACGTCCTCGCCCACGTAGCCGGCCTCGGTCAGGGTCGTGGCATCGGCAATGGTGAAGGGGACGTTCAGGAGCCGGGCCAGGGTCTCGGCCAGCAGGGTCTTGCCCGACCCCGTGGGGCCGATCAGCAGGATGTTGCTCTTGGCGAGTTCGACCTCGTCCTTGGCGCGCGCCCCGGCGTCCGAACCGCGGGTCTGCAGGCGCTTGTAATGGTTGTAGACGGCTACCGACAGCACGCGCTTGGCGCGCTCCTGTCCGATGACGTACTCGTCCAGGACCTTCTTGATCTCCTGGGGCTTGGGCAGCTTGTCCCGCGTCCGCTCGGCGCGCTCCTCGAGCTCCTCGCGGATGATGTCGTTGCACAGCTCGACGCACTCATCGCAGACGAACACGGAGGGGCCGGCGATGAGCTTCCTGACCTCGTGCTGGCTCTTGCCACAGAACGAGCAGTACAGAAGCTTGCCGTCGTCGTGCTTACCGCGGGAATCGTCGCTCATGCTGCCCTCAGGGGACCCTTGTAAACTTAACTATATATCAAGACCTTGGGCCTTAAAACCGCCCTGCGGTCGTTCAGGGTTTGGTCGGCAGCTCGGTGCGTTTCTCCAGTACTGAATCGATCAGCCCGAACGCCAGAGCCGCCTCAGGATTCATGAAGTTGTCCCGATCGCTCGCCACCTTGATTTCCTCGGGTGACTTTCCCGTGTGGCGGGCCAAAATTCTGTTAAGCCGTTCACGAGTATCGAGAACATCCCGGGCATGGATATCAATATCGGAGGCCTGGCCCTGAAAACCGGCCGAGGGCTGGTGGATCATGATCTTGGAATTGGGCAGGGAGAGCCGCTTGCCGGCCTTGCCGCCCGCCAGGAGCACGGCGCCCATGGAGGCCGCCAGTCCCACGCAGATGGTGCCGACATCGGGTTTGATGAACTGCATGCAGTCGTAGATGGCGAGTCCCGCGCTGACCGAGCCGCCCGGGGAGTTGATGTACAGGGAGATGTCCTTGTCCGGATTCTCCGACTCCAGGAACAGGAGCTGCGCCACCACCAGGTTGGCCATGTAGTCCTCGACCGGGCCGACGATGAAGATCAGCCGTTCCTTCAGGAGCCGTGAGTAAATGTCATAAGCACGCTCGCCACGGGCGGTCTGCTCGACCACCATGGGAACCAGGTTCAAAGCACGTGTGTTCATCGGCACCTCTGGGACATCGATGGGGACTTCACCCCGCCGAATCAAGTCAGATTCATCACTTCCCGGAAGGCGGACTGTACCTCATGCACCTGCGCGCGTGAGAGGACATTGTCCACAACTTGATCCTCCAGGACCAGGTTCTCCACCTGGCGCAGGGCGTTCTCGTTCTGACGATAGGCCTTCACCAGCGCTTCCGGGTCGCTTAAACCCACGGCCATCTCGTTCAATCGGGCATTCACGCGGGCCGGGTCCAGGGTGATGTGATTCTGTTTGATCACCTCGCTCAGGATCAGGCCCATGGTCACGCGGCGCTTCGCCGGCTCGACGAAGCCTTCCGGCGCCGGCGCCTGCGAGACGTCCTGGATGCCGGCGCGGCGCATGGCCTCCACCTGCATCTCCTGCACCTGTGAGTCGATGAGGGACTGCGGCACGTCGACCGCGTTGGCGGCGAGCAGCGCCTCGAGCACCGCCTGCTTCTCCCGCGCGCGCAGGTTCTGCGACAGCTCGCGCTTCAGGTTTTCCGCCACATCGGACTTGAGCTTTTCCAGTCCGCCGGACTCGACGCCCAGGGACTTGAAGAAAGCCTCGTCCAGGTCCGGCATCGAGGCGGCCTCGACCGACTTGACCTGCACCTTGAAGAGCGCGTGCTTGCCCGCGAGTTCCTGCGCCCGGTAATCTGCCGGGAAATCGACGGTGATGTCCTTGCTGTCGCCGGCACGGGTGCCGACCAGGCCCAGCTCGATCTGCGGCAGCATGCGTCCCTGGCCGAGGACGATGGGCACGTTTTCGCCCTTGCCGCCGGCGAAGGCCACGCCGTCGATGCTGCCCTCGAAGTCCACCGTGACCTTGTCGGTGTCCACCGCCGGCCGATCGGCGGCGCTGTAGACGGGGCGCTCGCGTCGCAAGCGTTCGATCATGGCCTCGACATCGGTGTCACCGACGCTGGACACGGTGCGCTGGATCTTCAGCGACTCGAGCGGCGCGAGGCTCACCTCGGGGAATACCTCGAAGGTGGCGATGTAGTGGATGCCCTGGCCTTCGCCAATGGCCTGCGGCTCGATGCGCGGGCTCCCGGCGGGCTGCAACTGCTGCTGCGCCACGGCCTCGCTGAAGCTCGACTGCAGCAGGTCGCCGATGACCTCGCGCTGCACCTGCGCGCCGAACTGCTGGCGGATCACCGTCAACGGCGCCTTGCCGGGCCGGAAGCCGTTCAGGCGCGCCGTGCGGCTGATCTGCTTGAGCCGGTCGGAAATGGCGCGATCGACCCGCTCGGCCGGGATCTGCACTTCTAGACGACGCCCCAGCTTCCCCGTATTCTCGACTGAAACCTGCATACCTTGCCTCTTGATTAAGCGGTGCGGGAGGCGAGACTCGAACTCGCACGGGTTGCCCCGCCAGCTCCTAAGGCTGGTGCGTCTACCAATTCCGCCACTCTCGCATTTCCCGCGTCTTGCTGAAAAATCAGCCGGGTAGTGTACCCGAAGAGGGCATCTTTTCGCGAACCAGCAGGCGGGCCACGGCGCGCAGGCCCGGCAGGCCCTTCTCCAGCATGAAGTACAACGGGCTGTCGCCCCCGAACGGGTCGATCTCCCGTGGCTGGTTCACCCAGGCCCAGGCGCGCTCTGCGCCGCTCGCCTCGCCAGCCTCACCCGTCTCACCAGGCGCACCCGCCCGGCCCAGCGAGGCTGCGATGCTGGTCAGCAATGCCACCCGCTCATGCTGGTTCGCCGACAGCCGCGGGCCCTGGCCGAGCCGGTAACGCTCGAGCACCATGGGTGAGGGGATCCTGAGCAGCCGGCATTGCTGGAGCGGAGAGAGTTCCCAGTCCTGCGCGATGGCGAAGAATCGCTTCAACGCCACCGGCGTGCTGTGTCGCGCCGTGCGTCGTGCCGAGGGCTGCAGGATCAACCGGGGACGATGGCGTGGACGGGGCTTCGCGGGCAAGGCCATGGCTCACTTTGGGTTCTACAGCATACGCCCGTTGGGTATGATGCGGTCATCCATGAGCATCCCCTTCGACGAGCGGCTGCGCCGCGCGATGCACCGGAGCCTCGTGTGCGTCGGACTCGATCCCGATCCCGCGAAGCTTCCCACCGATCTTGCCGGTCCGCAGCGATTGCTGGCCTTCAACCAGCGCATCGTCGATGCGACGGCCGACATCGCCGCCGCCTACAAGCCGCAGGCGGCGTTCTACGGCGCGCTTGGCGCGGAAGCCGAACTCGAGGCGAGCATCCGCTACATCCGCGAACGGGCGCCGGACGCGGTGGTGATCCTGGACGCCAAGCGCAACGACATCGGCAACACGGCCGAGGCGTATGCGCGCGAGGCCTTTGACCGCTACGGAGCCGATGCGGTCACCATCAATCCCTACATGGGTGAGGACTCGGTCGAGCCCTTCCTCGCGAGGGCCGAGCGCGGCGCCATCCTGCTGTGCCGGACGTCGAACCCCGGCGCCCGCGATTTCCAGGACCTCGACTGCGGCGGATTGCCGCTGTACCGCCACGTGGCGCGGCGTGCGGCGGAGCGCTGGAATGCCCGGCGCAACCTCATGCTGGTGGTGGGCGCGACGTTTCCGGCCGAGATGGCCCAGCTTCGCGCGGCTCATCCCGAGCTGCCCTTCCTCGTGCCGGGCATCGGCGCACAGGGCGGCGATCTCGAGGCCACGCTCACGGCCGGCCTCGATGCCCGCCGTGCGGGTCTGCTCATCAATTCCTCGCGCGGCATCATCTACGCCGGCGGCGGCGCGCCCCCGGCGATCCGCACGGCAGCGCGGGAACTGCACGAGGCCATCGAGCGGCACCGCCGCTGATCGCGCCGGGCGGCGGCCAGTGCATTCCGCCCGTCATTCGCACGCGCCGGCGCATGCGATTGCTCCCTTTATACGTCCATGCGCTACGCCGGGAACCACCGCTTCAAGCCCTACACGCTGTCGGACGATGGCGACCCATCGACGTGCTGATCACCAAAGAGAGCTCGACAGCGGCAGCGACTGAGTCACGCCGCCGCGGGCGACCCGACCCACCTGAGCAGCTCCTCGGCGAGTCCGGGATCGGCGCACTCCCCCACCCAGGCAACGTAGCCATCGGGCCGGATCAGTACGGCCGGTGGAGCAAGCACGCGCCCGAGCAGCGGCAGTTCCCAGGCTCCGTCGCACCGTGCATCGACGATCTCGACGCAACCCTTCCACCGCTCGAGACCCCGACTGTGACGCCCGGCGAAATTGAGCAGCACGGGACGGGCCCGATGCAGCAGGCTGAAGATTCGTCGCGGGCCCTCACGCGTCACGAGATCGAGATCCGGGATCCTGCGCCCCACCAGCGGATGCCCGCCACCGGGCGCGTAGCTCACATCGAGCGCTGCGAGTCTCGCCGCGCGATGCCTGGCTGGCTCGACCATGGACAGCAGCTCGTAATGAGATTCGCGCAGCGCCACCTCCACCATCGTGTTGCGCAGCACGCGCGCCGCCACCGGATGACGCTCGGTGTGATAGGTGTCGAGCAGTTCCACCGGTGATTGCTGCCGCATGACCTGTGCCAGCTTCCAGCCGAGGTTCACCGCCTCCTGCAACCCGACGTTCAGGCCCTGTCCTCCCATCGGCGGATGCACATGGGCGGCATCACCGGCCAGCAGCACCCGCCCGGCGCGGTAGCTCTCGGCCTGGCGCGTAAGGTCAGTGAATCGCGAGATCCAGCTCACCTCGTGTACGCCGAAATCGGTCCCGAAGATGGCGATGAGTTCTTCGCGCAGGTCCGCCACGGTGGGCTCATCGCCGACGGCGAGCTGTGGCTCGGTCAGCACCACGCGCACCGTACGCCCGTCCTGCGGCGTGCCGATCGCGTGAGTGCCGTGCTGGATCGGAACCGCAAGGTCCCTCTCCACCCAGTCGGCGAGGATGCGCTCGATGTGGTTCTGCGTGAGCGCCAGCACGTAGTTGTGCCGCGTGGGCAGCTCGCTCATGTGCAATGGCACATGAAGATTCAGGCTCGCATGCTTCTGCCCCTGCGAGATGAAGCGTTCCGCTACGCCGCGTTGATCCAGGATCTCCAGCGTTCGAGGATGCAGCCCGCCCGCGCGCAACCCGGCGAGTTCCCGGGTCGCGCGCCGCTCGATGATGGCCACATCGACGTTCGCGAGCGCAAGCTCAGCCGCGAGCATCAATCCAGTCGGCCCGGCGCCGGCGATCAATACGGGGTGTTCGGTCATCTCGCCACTCCTGGTGCTGCCACTTGCGGGCATGGGCCGCTGATGCTGCGACAGGGCCCCGTGCTTACGGCAAGCCCCCCATCTGGCTATACTCTGAAGTGGGGAGGGAGGGTGTTTTCAGCCTCCCTCCTCCCATTTCAGGCGCCGCGTCGAGAGCATCAGCGCCGCCAGCATCGCGAACAGCGCGATCGCACCGATCAGCAACGCGTAGTCCTCCGACAGCAGCAGCCCGTACAGCAGCGCATACACGCCGGACATCAAAGCCGCGACGACGGCGCCGCGCCGCGCGCTCTCGGTGAAGCCCGCGACGTACACGCCGAGCAGACCCACCAGGGCCGCGGCGGCGAGCCAGAAGCTGATGCCAAACGCGAGGTGCTCGGAGAGCGCCAGCAGCAGCAGATAGAAGGTGCTCAATGCCAGGCCGATGAACAGGTACTGCATGGCATGCACGCGAAAGCCCGAGAGCTTCTCCCAGCCGAAGAAGGACAGGAAGGTGAGCGCGATGAACAGCAGCGCGTATTTCACGGCGCGCTCGGATCGCTGGTACACGTCCACGCTTTGATACAGGCCCACGCCGAACGCGGCCGATTTCAGGCGGGTGCCATCGACTTCATCATCCATCCAGCCCTGGCTGAACGAGCGGTTCAGCGCCAGCACCTGCCACTGCGCATCGAAGCCGTGCTCATCCAGGTGATACTGGGCCGGCAGGAAGGCGCCCTGGAACTGCGGGTCAGGCCAGTCGCCCGCGAGGTGCAGTCGGGTGGTCGCGGCCGTGGGCAACAGGGCGAACGAACCGGACCCCGCGAGCACGAGATCCAGGGCGAAGGGCAACTCGGAGGACGCGAGGCTGGATGGGGTCGCGACACCGGCTTGCGCCAACAGCCCGGACAGGTCGATCGCCGCCTCGATGCCATTGAATCCCCCACCGCGCTGGGGCTCGAATGCCAGCGGCTGGTCGGCGAACCGGGCGCCGGTGAGTTCGCGCAGGCTGCGAACCTCCGACAGGGGCAGGCGCAATTGCGCCGACTGCCATTGCGTGCCCGGCTCCGCCGCCGCCCGCAGGTCCGACGCGCGGAAACTGCCGGACACCTTCAGGTGCACGGTGAACACGGGAACCGAGTAGATGCCCACATGTCGCGAGGGGGCCTGGCTCAGTTGCGCGGTGACCTCGAGCCGTTCCGGCAGCAGGTATTGCTGATGCACCTCGTGCACCACCTGCCCGTCCGTGCGCCTGCTCTCCGACTGCACCGGGATCCGCAGCACCGGCCCGCCGCCGACAACCTCACCACCCCACCCTTGGGCGACCGTGGCGCTCGCCTGCTCCCGCATTCCCTGTCGCTCGCTGATGAGGCTGCGCAGCATGGCCAGCGGGATCATCAGACCCAGGCTGATGAGGCCAATGACCAGTACCTTGCCGCCAGTCGTGCGGTTGTCGAACCATCGCATGCCGTGACTCCTGGTGAATTGGAGTCCAGCAGCGTGCGCCGCGTCCGTGGCAACCGTGGGGCGACATCATGGCAAATCCGGGCGCGGGGCCGGGAGCGAACAGGCGCGGCCAGACCAGCCAGGCGTTCCTGATTCGGGACGCTACAGTCCCAGCACATCCAGCGTGCGGTACCAGGACACCGACGGCGCGAGGAACCACGGCGTACCGCGATACCAGGCTCGCGCCGGGAACTCGAGGCCATCGAAGGGCGTGCGTCCTTCGGGGCGGCCCAGCATCTGCTGACCGATGCGCATGCCGAAGTACGGTGCCATCGGCACGCCCTGGCCGCAGTAGCCCATGCAATGGAACAGCCCGTCCTGCCCGCCGACGTGCATCAGGCGATCGAAGGTGAAGGCCACCATGCCCACCCAGGCATGGGTGATGCGCACCTGCGCAAGCGAGGGGAAGATCTGCGCCAGCATCTGCCGCATGCGCGGCACCACCTTGAGCGCATCGTGTTCGGACAGCGCGGCGCGCCCGCCGAAGAGGATGCGCCGGCCATCCGGCGACGGCCTGAAGTAGACCACCACTCGGCGCGTGTCGCCCACGTTGCGGCCCTGCGGCAGGAGCGCGCGCACGCGCTCCTCGCCCAGGTCCTCGGTGGCGATCTGGTAGCTGCCGATGGGGATGATGCGGCGCTGGTGCCAGGGCGAGAGCGGACCCGCATAGCCATTGGTGGCCAGCAGCACCTGCCGTGCCAGGATGCGTCCGCGCGCCGTCAGCAGTTCGAAGCCCTCGGGAATCCGCTGCATCGAATTCACGGCGCACTGGTGATGCACCACGGCCCCGGCGGCGCGGGCCCGCGCCAGCATCGCCAGCAACAGGCGCGCCGGGTTCACCGAGGCATCATCGTGATACACCAGCCCACCGTGATAGAACGCCGTGTCGATCTCGGTGTGCTGCTGGTCCGGGCGCACCACGCTGATGCGCTGCCCCAGACCGGGCGGCGGCTGCTCCCCGGCCTCGCGGCACAGGGCGCGAAAATGCCGCGGCGTGTGCGCCGCGAAGAACCCGCCACAGGGACGCCAGTCGAAGTCGAGCGAGTGATCGCGAGCCAGGTCGCGCAGGTACGCGATGGCCGCGAGCGCCTCGCGGCCGATGCCCAGCGCCGTGGCCGCACCGTGCCGGTGGGTGAGTTCAACGAGCGAGGGCTTGACGCTGTAGGCCACCTGGCCGCCATTGCGCCCCGAGCATCCCGCGCCGAACTCCCCCGCATCGAGCACCAGCGTCGAACGCCCGGCCGCCGCCAGTTCGCGTGCGGCGGCAAGTCCCGTGTAGCCCGCGCCCACGATCGCGGCATCCACCTCCGCCGGCAGCGGATCCGGCGGATCGGGCGGCAAGGCCAGCCCCTCGAGCCAGAACGGTTGATCGCTGATGCCGCTGGCAGGTTCAGCCTTTCTGTTCTCTATAATGCGTTCTCCCTACCCCAAGCGGACGGCGTTCCCATGGCCAAGCTATTGTCCTTTTCCGCCGGCGGCAAATCCACCTTCGGCGTCCTGGACGGCGAACGCGTCTATGACCTCGCGCCCCGCCTGCCTGGCATCGGCGATCTCAAGGCACTGCTGGCCGCGGGAGGATTCGCCCGCGCGGGAGCGGTGCTGGCGGGCGCCACGGCCGAGTACTCGGCCAGTGACATCCAGTTCGATCCGGTGGTGCCCAACCCGGCGAAGATCCTGTGCATCGGTCTCAACTACGAGGACCATCGCCTGGAGACGCAGCGCGCGAAGACCGACTACCCCACGGTGTTCACCCGCTTCGCCGACACGCAGGTGGGGCACGGGCGTCCCATCCTGAAACCGCGGCATTCGACCAAGGTCGACTACGAGGCGGAGCTCGCGCTCGTGATCGGCAAGGCCGGGCGGGACATCCCGGCGGACCGCGCCGCCGAGCACATCGCAGGCTTCAGCTGCTACAACGATGTCTCCATCCGCGACTTCCAGAACCACACCACGCAGTTCACGCCGGGCAAGAACTTTCCCGGCACAGGACCCTTTGGACCTGCATTGGTGAGCCCCGAGGAGCTGGGACCGCTGGGTCCGCAGCGCATCCAGTCACGGCTGAATGGGACCGTCATGCAGGATGCCACGCTGGGCCAGATGATCTTCCCCGTCCCCGCGCTGATCGCCTATGTCTCGCAATGGACCGCGCTCGCCGTGGGGGATGTGATCGTCACGGGCACGCCGGGCGGGGTCGGAGTCAAGCGGGTGCCTCCCGTCTACATGAAGGACGGCGATGAGATCATCGTCGAGATCGACGGCGTCGGCCTGCTGCGCAACCGGGTGATGGCATGATCCGCAAGATGTGCCCCGCGAACGCACGGACACTCGCCCTGCTCGGGTGCCTGTTCATCACCACCACTGTGCAGGCGCAGTCCCCTGCCCCGTTCTCCGCGCAGCGGGGAGACCGTGCCAGCGGCTGGAGGAGCCAGACACGTTCGGAAGTGGTGGCCCGGCACGGCGTGGTCGCCACCAGTCAGGCCGTGGCCGCGCAGGCGGGCCTCGGCATCCTGCAGTCCGGTGGCAACGCCTTCGATGCGGCGGTGGCCACCGCGGCCGCGCTGAACGTCGTCGAGCCCGGCAGCGCCGGCATCGGCGGTGATGTCTTCGTCATCGCCTGGCTCGCGAAGGAAAAACGGCTCATCGCGCTGAACGGCAGCGGCCGTGCACCCTCGGGTGCGACGCCCGAGCACCTCGCCCAGCGCGGCTATCGCGAGCACATGCCCGATCGCGGCATCGACTCGGTCACGGTGCCCGGTGCCGTCGATGCCTGGGACCTGCTGTTGCGGCGTGCCGGCACGCGCGGATTTCGCGAGGTGCTCGAGCCCGCCGTGCAACTCGCGCAGGACGGGTTCGGCATCACGCAGCGCATCCAGAGCGACTGGGCCCGTGGCGCCGGCTACCTCGCAGATGATGCCGACTCGGTGAAGACCTACCTCGTCGATGGCAAGCCGCCGGCGCTGTACAGCATCTTCCGCAATCCCGACCTTGCGCGCGCCTTCCGCGCCCTGCAGCGCTCGGGACGCGATGCCTTCTACCGCGGCGAGATCGCGCAGGCCATCCTGGCCAAGTCACGCGCACTGGGCGGCACGTTCACGGCGGCGGACCTCGAGGGGACGCACGGCACCTGGGAAACCCCCATCACCACCAACTACCACGGCTACGATGTCTTCGAGTTCCCGCCGAACACGCAGGGCTTCGCCGTGCTCGAGATGCTCAACATCCTCGAGGTGTGTGCGCCCCGCCTGGGCGTGAACCTCGCCGCGCTGGGACCCACATCGCCCGCGTACTGGCACCTGCTGGTGGAGGCGAAGAAGCTCGCCTACGCCGACCTGTACCGCTACAACGCCGATCCGGCCTTCGTCACGGTGCCCGTGCAGAAGCTCATCTCCAAGGAGTACGCGGCAAGCCTGTGCACCCGCATCGACCTGCACCACGCCTCCACCCCCGAGTCGGCCGGAGACCCGGTGGGCGGCACGGTGTACCTCGCGGTCGCCGACCGCTGGGGCAACATGGTGTCCTTCATCTACAGCATCTACGACACCTTCGGCGCGGGCATCACGGTGCCGGGCTACGGCTTCGTGCTCAACGACCGCGGCGCGCTGTTCTCGTTGCGGCCCGACAGCCCCAACCGCATCGCGCCGGGCAAGCGGCCCTTCCACACGCTGCTGCCGGGTTTCATCATGAAGGATGGCCAGCCGCTCACCGCCTTTGGCCTCATGGGCGGCAGCCAGCAGGCACAGGGACACGCGCAGGTGCTCATCGACATGATCGACCTGGGCGCCAATGTCCAGGCGGCCAGCGATGCGGCGCGCTTCTCGCACGCCCAGGACGGCAATGTCCTGAGTCTCGAGTCCTCGCTCTACGGCGCCGTCGGCGCGGCGCTGGGCGAGCTGGGACACCAGGTGGTCTCGGCCGGTGGCGAGGGCATGGGCGGCTTCCAGGCCGTCTCGCTGATCGCATCGCCCGGGGAGAACAAGCCGCGTGGCGGCGCCAACTCCGGCATCTCCGGCGTGTATCGCGCCGGGTCGGATCATCGCAAGGACGGCGCCGCCGTCGGCTGGTAGCCGGCGCCGCTCAGGAAGGTTTCCAGGTCACATCGATCCGGCCATCGACGATGCCGATGCGCCGGTCCGCCGCGGCCGCGAAGCTGCCATCGTGCGTCACGGCGACCACGGTGGTGCCCGTCTCGCGCGTGAGTCCCCGCAGGATCTGCCGCACGTTCGCGCTCGAGCGCGAATCGAGGTTGCCCGTGGGTTCATCGGCCAGCACCACCAGTGGCTGGTTGGCGAGCGCACGGGCGATCGCCACGCGCTGGCGCTCGCCACCAGAGAGCTGATGCGGCCACTTCGCCGCCTGCGGCTTCACGCCGAAACGGTCCAGCAGTTCCAGCGCACGAGCGCGAGCGGCGTCCTCCGGCAATCTTGCGAGCCGGCGCATCGGCAGCAGCACGTTGTCGAGCACGGTGAATTCGGCCAGCAGGAAATGGAACTGAAAGATGAACCCCAGCTTCGACAGCCGGCGGTCGGCCAGTTCATCCTCACCGTAGCGGCTGGTGTCCTCGCCATCGAGCAGGATGCGGCCGCTGGTTGGCACATCCAGCAGGCCCAGCAGGTACAGGAGCGAGGACTTGCCGGAGCCCGAGGGACCCATGATGCAGACGAACTCGCCGGCCTCGATCGTGAGGTTCACCTCGTTGACCAGCGTCACCGGCACCTCGCCGCCCAGGGTGCGCACCACGGATTCGGCGGCAAGCACCGCGCTCATGCGGCGCCTCGCAGGATATCCACCGGATGCAGCCGCCCGCCGCGGCGGGCCGGCAGGTAGGCAGCGGTGATGCAGGAGGCCAGCGCGAATCCCGCGGCCAGCGCGTACTGCGTGACGCTCCAGTCCAGCGGCAGGTGCTGCAGGTCCGCAACCCCCGGGATGTGGAAACTGATCGAGCCCAGCGCGCGCATCAGCCCCATGCCGCAGAGCACGCCCGCGGCGCTGCCGATCAATCCGATGATCACCCCCTCGATCAGGAAGATGCCGCGGATGTCGCGCGCATGGAAACCCATCGATTTCAGGATGGCGATGTCGCGGGTCTTCTCCATCACGATGGTGGAGAGCGTGTTGTAGATGCCGAAGGAGGCCACCACCAGGATGGCGGAGACCACGCTGTACATGATGATCCGCCGGATCAGGAGCAGCGAAAGAAAATCCTCCGAGGCCTCGATCCAGGACAGCGCCTTGTAGCCCACCGCCGCTTCGATGCGTTGCGCAAGCACGCGCGCCTCGTACGGATCGGCGAGCTGGATGATGATGCGGTTCACGCGGTTCGGCCGCTCCAGCAGGAGCTGTGCGCGCTTGAGCGCGGTGAAAGCCTGGGTCTCGTCCACGGCGGCGTTGCCCATCCGGAACAGTCCCACCACCTTCATCGCCCGGTTGATGCCGCTGGGCGCAGTGACGCTGACGGTGCTGCCCAGCCGCAGGCCGTACTTGTCGGCCAGCGCTTTGCCGATGATGATGCCGTTGGGGTTGGCGGCGAGCTCATCGATCGTGCCGGCCACCATCTTCTCCTCGATGGTCGACACGTGCTTCATCCTGGCAGGCACGATGCCGGTGATGGTCACGCCATGTTCGCGGCCGGCGAAGGTCAGCACGGCGGAACCCGTGAGCGTGGGGGCGGCCCTCACGCCCGGAAGCGACTCCACGAAGGCGAGTTTCTGCCGGTAACCGCGGATGCCGCGGGTCTCGGCGTGAGGCTTGACGTGTCGGATCGCGACCGCCGCTTCCGGCCAGCGCATCGCGGCCGGCTGCGGCGCCGGCTTGCGGAATTCATCCGAGATGGTGATGTGCGGACTGTTGTCCACCAGCCGCTTGAGGAAGTCGCTCTCCGAACCGCTCATCAGCGAGGACACCGCGAGGAAGAAAGCGACACCGAGCACCACACCGGACAGCGATACCAGCGTCTGTCGGCGCCGGCTGGTCAGGTGCGTGAGCGCGATGCTGGCGCGGATGCCCATCAGGGGCTGGCCGGCGATGTCCGCGCGGCTGCGGGATGGACCTTCGCGCGCCTGCCCTCACGCAGGCCATCACCCGGCGTCTGCACCACCACGTCCGCTTCGGTGAGACCGGAGAGGATCTCGGTGCGGGACTCGCCCACCACGCCGGACTTGACGGGCTGTGGGCGCAGGCGGCCCTCGCGCACGACCCAGACGGACTCCTCCTGCACCGCCGAGGATGGCACGAGCAGCGCATTCTCGCGCCGCGCGACGATCAGGTTGGCATCCACCGTCATGCCCACGGCCAGTGCGCCGGGGTCGCGCAGCCGGATGCGCACGCGATAGCTGCGGGCCACCGGATCACCCTTCGGGGTGATGGCGCTCACCTCGCCGTCGAACACCCGGCCCGGGATCGAGTCGGCGCGCATCACCACGTGCTGGCCCGCGAACGCCCGCGGGATGTCCTCCTCATCGACATCCGCCGTGACGCGCAGGGGAGCACAGCAGGAAAGATAGAACACCGGCTGGCCCGCGGGGATGAACTGGCCGATCTCGCCGTCACGCCGGATGATCGTCCCCTGGGCCGGCGCGGTCAGGTTCATGAAGTCCCGCTGTGACCGGGCGCGCTTCAGCGCCGCCATCGCCGCATCCCAGTCCGCGTGGGTGCGCGACACGTCGATGCTGGCGGCAACCTGACGCTTGAACAGCTCCTGCGTCCGTTCGTACTGATCGCGAGCATATCGCTCGCGCGCCTCCAGCTCGACGACGGTGCTGCTCAGGTCCTGGTTGTCGAGCTGCGCCAGCACCTGGTCACGGCGCACCGTCTCGCCCTCATCCACGCCCAGCCGCACCAGCCGCCCGGAGGCCCGCGGCGCGATCGGCAGCATCACGGTGGGCTCGACCACGCCGGTGGCGTAGATGGCATCCACCGCCGGTCCCCTCACCGCATGCACGACCTCGACAGGCACGGGCTTGAAATACCAGGCAAGACCGCCAGCCAGGACAGCCAGCAGCAGCAGCGCGGCCAGGATCGCGCCCCGGTGGGGAATGCGGATCATGGGATCACGGCCGGCCAGGAATCGGGCGAGGAAGCACGGGGGCGCATTCTCCGGTGCCGTCCTACAGGACGGCATCCGCGTTCTCCCTTATTGTGCCGCACAGGATACGGTCCCACTGTAGGGATGCGGGCCACGAGGAGGGTTGCGCCGTGAGCGTTCATGTCCACAAGCAGGATTTTCCCCATTTCTCCCAGATGCTCACCGCCCGGGCCAAGGTGCTGCGGGGTGAGATCCGCGACACCCTGCAGAAAGCCAACCAGGAACAGTTTGCCAATCTTGCAGGCCAGGTGCACGACGCCGGTGAGGAATCCCTCGCCGATCTCTTGGTGGATGTGAACCAGGCGGAAATCGCCCGCGACGTGCAGGAACTGCGCGAGGTCGAGCGGGCGCAGGCGCGCATCGCTGAAGGGACTTACGGGCGTTGTACCGAATGCGGCGAGTCCATCACCCGGGCCCGGCTCGAGGCCAGCCCGTCGGCGCAGCGCTGCATCCGCTGCCAGGAAGCTGTCGAGAACGACAGGCGCAACGCGCGCCCCGTGTCGCTCTGACCCGGCTCCCTTCACATCGCAGTCACCGCCGGGTGGCGCCCTCCGCCTGGTGCGAGGCCTTCAGGGTAGCTGTATCGACCTCAGGTAGTCCGTCAGCCGCTGGATGATCTCCTCCGTGCGATGCTGCGGGTCCTTGTGACCCGCATTCTCGTTCTGCAGGTGGAACTCGAAACCCCATACCGGCATCTCGCGCGAGCCATGCGGCGGCATCACCGCGCGGCCGTCGATGATCTTGTGGATCTGTTCGGCCGGGAAGGTGCCGCCGTGGCGCTGCGTGATGCGCGTGAGGTCCGGCACGTCGATCCTGAAGCTCTTTGCCACAGGCCCGTCGCCGCGTGCCCGCTCCCCGTGGCAACTGGCACAGAAGCGGTTGTAAAGCTGCACGCCGCTGTAGCCGGAGAAGTCCTGTGCCCGCGCCGACACCGCGGCAATGGTCAGCAGGACGATGACGATGATGAGGGCGAGAAGGATGTGTCGGGGTTGGGCGGCCATGGGAGTCCTCCGGAAGGTGATGCCAGTGTCGCGCGCGCCGTGAGGGCGTCAATCCGTAGTTCTACCTTGCCCGCGCCACGGCGCGGCCCGGCACCGGGACCTCAATCCGGCGGGTTGGCCTGCCGGATGAATTTGTCGATGCGCTCGTACAGCGACACCTTGGTTTCCTGGAAGGTGAAGCCATGCCCTTCCGCGCGGGATTCGAAGAATTCCACCGGCACGTGCGCCTGCTCCAGGGTCGTCTTCAGCCGCTTCGCATCGGCGTACGGCGCGATGAAGTCATCGTAACCATGCGCCAGAAACACCGGAACCCGGATCTGGCTCGCAACGCCGATGGGTGAGCGAGCGCGCAGTGCGTCGGTCTCGAGCGGAGCGCCGAACACATCCCGCAGGCCAGCCAGTTCCAGCCGGCTGCGCTCGCGATAGAAGTTGGCTACCTTGAGCACGCCTTCCAGCATGCTCGACAGGTCGGTCACCGCGCTGAGCGCAACGACGCAGCGGATGTACGCCGGCGCACGAGCAGCCGCCATCAGGGCGTTGTAACCCCCATAAGTACCGCCCATCGTGCACACCTTGTGTGGGTTTGCGACGCCATTCCCCGCCAGGTCCGCCACGGCATCCTCGATGTCGTCCTGAATGCGCCGGCCGATCTCTCCCAGCCCGCGCTGGCGGAATTCGCGCCCGTAGCCGCCGGAACCCCGGGGATTCAGATCGAGCACACCGTATCCGCGGGAAGCGAAGAACTGCACGACCGGATCCCAGCCCATCATCATCCGCGTTCCGGTCAGTGCATCCGGGGTCCGCACGATCAGCGGCAGCGCCTTCGCGGCGCGACCCGGCGGCAAGGTGAGGTAACCGTGCAGCATGAGCCCATCGCGGGACTTCATCGTCACCGGCGCTGCCGAGGCGAGCGGTTCGCGTGGAATCCACGGCATCGAATCCGCCACCAGGCCCAGCTTCTTCGTGCTGCGATCGAACAGGAAGTAGCGACCGGGTTCGCGCGTTCCGCTCACCAGGACCAGGGCCTTGGTGCCATCCTCCGACCAGTTCACGACATCGACCTGGTTCCCGGCGAAGGATTTCTCCAGCGACAGCCGCAGAGCCTCTTGCTGTTCATCAAAGAAATGAACGTGCTGGACATCGTCGATGTAGCGGGCGCCGATGAGCGTGTGACCATCCGCCGCCACCACGCCTCCCAGGACGTCCACGTCCGGCGCCGAGAAAACCAGGGCGCCGCGCTCGCGCTTCGCTGGATCGTATTCATACACGGCGGTGGTATCGCGCCCCGCGTCCGAGATCACGTTCAAGGCACGGTTGTCCGAGGTGAATCCGATCGGATAATGGATCGCAGCGCGCGGGGCGAATGTCTCCAGCACGCGCCACTCCGCATGATCAGCGTCCCGGTAGAACATCTTGCGCGAGAGGTCCTCCTCGGTGTTGATGCAGGCTCGTACCACACCCATGTGATCCAGCACATACTTGCAATAGGGGCCTGGCGCCGAAGTCAGTCGGTCGCGCCGGCCTTCCACAGGATAGATCTCCACCGCATCGGAGAATCCACTGCGCGCGTACAGGTTCACGAGCACGGCCGTGGGATCCTTGCGCTTGCAGGACAGGACGCCATCGAACATGTCGAAATCGATGGCAGCGGGAATCAGACCCGGAAAGATCTGGCGGTTGTTCTTCGCATCGGCATCGACCGAGGAGAGCATGCGCAACTCGATGGCATCCGGGCTGCGCTGCGCCCAGGTGTAGATCAACCGCCCGTCGTTCTGCCAGCGCACATCGAGCACTTCAAAGGGACGCGTGTAGGCGGTCACCGCGTAGGCGGTGCCCTTGTCGATGTCGATGACGGCGAGATTGCGCGTATTGCCGCTGGCCACCACGGCGGCCAGCCGCTTGCCATCGGGCGAGAGCTGCGCGCGGGCGAACTGCGGCGTGCGGAACAGGTCTGCGACCTGCAGGGTCGCCGCCGGCAGCGCGTTGACCAGCAGGTACAGCCCCAGTGCCGCAATCGAACCGCGTGCATGACTCATGGACGTCCCTCTCCGAAAAATGCCTGCCGGGCGCAAGAACGGTATTGTAGGATCAGAACGACATCCGGAAAAGCCGAGGAGATATGCAGTACGGATTCCAGCCGGTCCTGCCGGCCGATGCGCTCATCGCCCTGCGCGTACTGCTGGCGCTCGTGTTCCTCGAAGCCGCGTGGGGCAAGATACGCCACTGGGTGGTGCTGGAAGGCGTCATCGCCAATTACCGGGCGGACAAGCTGCCGTACGCCGTGCTGCTCGATGAGGGCGGCCGCATCGCCGCCAAGGGACTGGTCAACAGCCGGGAGCATTTCGAAA
>WBZN01000358.1_pt1 | contig 41827 bp, 36 predicted proteins | sample 5204281 | NCBI WGS metagenome assembly WBZN01 (sample SAMN12344347, study PRJNA552823) | activated sludge metagenome | biome: Activated sludge suspended growth; feature: Nitrification reactor; material: Wastewater; isolation source: activated sludge from nitrification reactor of wastewater... | reverse complement strand
TAGATTGAAGGCTCGGCGAAGGCGCGGATGGACGTTGGCCCCGACGTCTGGCTCGAGTTCTCGGGCAAGAACGGACGGGCGTATCGCGGGGTCGGCGGCGTGCTCAAGAGCATGGGCGAGCTCGCCGCTCCGGGCAGCGGCACGATGCAGGGCATCCGCGCGTGGTTCAACGCCCACCCGACCCGGTTCGACGAGGTCGTCGATCAGATGCACTCGTACGTGTTCTTCTCCGAGTCCAAGCAGCCCGGTGCGGTCGGGTCGCAGCAGGTGATCTTGACCGCACAGCGCTCGATGGCGATCGACCGCGCGTTCATCGCGCAATCGACGCCGATCTGGGTCGAGACCCACGCGCCGATCGTCGGGGGCAAGGGCACCGCACCGTGGAGGCACCTGCTGATCGCGCAGGACACCGGCTCCGGCATCATGGGCGCCGTGCGTGGCGATGTCTACTGGGGCGACGACGCCGCCGCGGCCGAACGCAGTGGCCGGATGGGCGGGCCGGGCAAGTACTGGCTGCTCCTCCCCAAGGGCGTCTCCAAGTAGCGCCCACGCGCGGACACCCGGAGCGCCTGAGGATCGAGCGATCCGCGCGCGCGCCGGACGCGACCCATGATGGACGAGATCGTGGACAGCTGCGCGCCCTGATGGCTGCGCGTGGGCGAACCAAACGTGGTCATGGCAGGGCGACGTCCGCATCGCCGCGCTTCCATCGGCCATCACCGTCGGCGTCGATCAGGATCGGGCTCGCGAACGCGTACGGCGTGACGCCGGGACGCTTCCAGCGATCCTGCTGATAGCTGCCGGTCAACTCGACGGGCAGCGGGGTGTCGCCATCGGCGGTGACGCCGATCCAGGTGTCCGCGGTCCCGACCTCGACCGTGCCGGCCCAGTGGTACGTGCGCACGTTCGCGGGCACCTCGATCAGCCGCGCGAGCATCGGCCCGGCGGGCGTGCCGACGGTGATCCGGATCCGCTCGACATGGACGAACCTCGCCTGCGCGAGCGAGATGTCGAGCCAGACGCTGCCGCTCGCCCGCAACGCTTGCCCCGGCCCGACGGTGGGCCGCGCGCCCTGGGCCGCCGCGACCTCGACGTCGAGCCACGGTCCGGTGGTCGCGACCACCCGCCGATCCCGGATCGCCGCGATGAAGCCTGCCTCGTCGAACGGCCGCGTGCGCGGATCGTCGACGAACACGTAGCTGCGCGCGGTGCCGTCGAGGACCCAGTTGAGATCATGGGTGTCGCTGTTGCCGAGTGGCGCGATCAGATGACCGTGATCGAGCAGCGTGTCGTAGTCGCGCTCGCCTTCGTCGAACCTGCGATCGCCCGGCATGTTGAACGCGCTGTAGCCGGCGATCACCTCGACCGCGTCGAACCCGAGCGGGAACGGAGGGGGCCAGGTGACGCCGTTCCAGTGGGTGCCGTCGTACAGCGCGTTGAACCGGAACCGCGGATGGTTGAGCTGCACGATCGGGTGACCGGGCATCGCCCTCGCGATCGCGAACATCTGCGCGGCGTCGGCGTGGATCACCTGGTCATCAGGTGGCCCGCCGCCTCGTGGCGCGGTGCGATCGAGCTGCACTGGATAGACGCCGACGTGCAGCTGCTCGGACGTCAGCTCGTTCGAGGCGATCGAGGCGACGACATCGTCGAGGTGCAGCTCGGAGATCTCGGGATCGAGGTCACCGTTGATGTTGTGATCGGACAGCCCGATGACCTGAATACCGGCGGCGACCTGCGCGACGACGCGTTGCGGATTGGGCATCGTCGAGTCATTCGACGCGCGCGCATGGACATGGAGATCGGCGGCGAGCGTGCCCTGCGGAGTCCACGCGCGCTCGAGCGGGATCGCGAGCTCGACGGGGCCGCGGCCCTCGGAGAGATCGACCACGCCTTCCCACCGCTCGTACTCGACGCCCCGCCACGCCCATACCTTGTAACGACCGTACGGGATCGCGGGTGACGGCAAGCACGCATCCGCACCGACCGGGACCTCGGCGGTGCCATAGCCGAGGATCAGCCCATCCCACGAGCCGATCACCCCTGGTGCGATCACGCAGGCCGCCGCGCCCTGACGCCGCCCGAACAGGTCGATGTTGCCCATATGCAACGCCGCACCGCCGGCATCGAACAGGAGCACCCGGGCACCGACCGGCTCGCCGCGATCGGTGACCCGCACCACGAGCGTCGTCGATGAGCGACGGATCTCGGGATCGCGGCCGCAGCTGGTCGCGACCATCACGAGGACGGCGGCAACCGCGACCGGCTTCATCGCAAGCTGAATTCGGCGCTGGCGGAGATCGAGATGCCGAGCTGCGGCTCGACCCCGAGCCCGCGGTTGAAGCCGCCGAAGCCGAGCTCGAGCTCGCCTTGCGCGACGACGGCGATCGATGGCGCCACGCGCACGCGCAGCCCGCCACCCGCGTGGAGCGGGATCGCGATCCCCGACACCTTGTCATCGGAGAACCTCACGAGCGCGATGCCGACGCCGGCACGCGCGAACGGGCGGAACGAGCCGTGCAGCGCGAACATGCGGCGCACGACCGCGGAGATCTCGACGGCGCCGCCATCCGCGAGCCCGTGCTCGCAGACCGTCTCGTCCATCCGGTCGCGGAAGCACCCCGCGCGACCTCCACCATAGGTAAAGCTCGCGGTTCCATCGAACCAGTCCTCGAGCGACAGCTGATAGAGGTAGTGGCCCGCGAGACGCAACCCGCCCGGTGTGACCCGCCCGCCGGTGGCGATGCCGATCTCGGCGCCGATCCCCTGATCGCCGACATCCTCGGGAGTGACCGAGGTCGAGGTCGTCGTCGCCGGCGACTCGGCGTGAGCCACGCCGCTCGCGAGCACGATCGCGAGCGCGATCAGTCTCCGCGACATACCTTCACCTTGGCCGCGCCGCCTTGGGAATTAGTGTCCTTGCAGGTCCATCCGGTGCCGAGGAACGCGCAGTCGTCGTCGAAGTTGCACGCGATCAAGCACACGCCGCCCTCGCGATCCGCGCAGATCGCGCCGTCGGGACAGCCCTGCGAGCTCGAGCAGTCCGCCGTGCAGAACCCATCGGGGTATCCGGCGCTCGGTGGCAAGCAGCGATCGTCGCACTCGGATGCGGTCGTGCATCGCGCGCCGAGTGATCGCGACACATCAGGACTCTGGCATCCGACGAGCGCGAGCAGCGCGCCGATCATGAAGCCCCCCCGGCTGCTCATGCGCGCAAACCTACCGCGCGTCATCCGCCAACGCCACTCACCAGCGACGACGACGACGCACGGAGCCCGCGACGTGCGCGAGCGCGGAGACCAGGGCCTCTGCGGCGCGCGGTGAATGCTTCGCGGCTTCCACGAACGGCCGCAGCGCCCCCTCCAGATCGGAGCCGCCCCGCAGCGGACCGCGCGCGGCCCACACGAGCTCGAGCGCACGCTGCGCGGCGACCTCGCCGATCAACAGGGCGAACTGTGGAGTCGCGATCGCGGCGAGGCGAGCGAGATCCGCGATCGCGCACGCCGCGAGCCGGCCTCCACCGAGCACCCACTCGGACAGCGCCTCCCATGCGCGGCCATCGATGATCGCGGCCCCCGCGGGGGCTTCGGGCACGCGCACGACGTTCGGTGCGACCGCGCCTTGATCGGGCGGCGTGATCACGACGTGATGCTCGTACCGACCTTCGAGGATCAGCATCCGGACAAACCGGCGCTCCCAGCGGGTGTCGATCCTCGCCTCCACGAACCCATCGACCGCGGTCGGGACGCAGCCATCGAGCAGATGACGGCGCTGGAGCCCGTCGGGCATGCGCAACAGCAACGCGTCCGCTTCGAGCTCGACTTCAGCTCGCGCGGGACGAAACGGCACCGGGTCTCGATACAGGGCAGTTCGCCCCATCCTGTGATGATAGCAGCGCGCGCCGCGATCGCGCGGAGCAGTTGCGATCCGCCGATTTGCGTCACAGTTCGGTCCGTCAGCGCTTGGGCTTGGCGCTCACTCTCGCGGGCCTGGCCGTGACGCCCCCCCCGGTCGGGGCGCTTGCGGCGGCGGCAGCCTTGGCAGCCGCCTTGGCCTTCTTCTTCGCCTTGGGCCCCTCCAGCGCAGCCGCTCGCTTCTCGGCCGTGGCGATCTCGGCCTTTTTCTGCTGCTGCATCCTGCGGATCGCCCTCAGCCGGAGCTGGCGATCGAGCCGGGGCTTGAACGCGCTCGCGAGGTGGACCTCGTCGACCCGGCCGGCGCGGAGCTCGGCGTCCTCCTTGAGGAGGAGGGCCCGGAGCTGGTCCGGCGAGCTGGTCGCGCGGAGCCGGGCGATGGTCGCCGGGTTCCGCAGGGCGCGGGCAAGCCGGCCCAGGATCGGCAGATGGAGCCGGTCGTACTTGAGGCCGAGCAGGAAGAACAGGAACGTCGGGTTCGCGTCCGGGGCCCCGAACATGATCCCCTCCCACGACCGCCCGACGATCAAGAACGGCCGACCGATCTTGCCCTTGTCTTTGGCGCGGGTATGGAGAAATGCGACCCCGCCCTCCATCGCCGTCGAAGACAACGACTCGCGCTCCACGACCGCGCCCACGAACCAGGGCTTGTCGAGGAGCCAGCCGTTGGTGTAAGCGCGGGCCGCGAGCTCTTCGATCACACCGACCGGCGTCTTGGATCGCAGGTTGGTGATGATGGCCTGGTCGGGCAGGAGGTCCTCGAGGGGCAGCTTCATCCCGTCCGGGACGTCAGCGAAGCTCTCATCATCGCCGACGAGTTGCTCCTCGATCCACTGATCGATCTGCGCGCGCTTGAACCGAAATTGCCGATCGACCTGAACGGAGGGAATCTTGCCGCCAGCGACGAGCTTCGTGACGGTGGCCTCGTCGAGATGGAGGTACACCGCCAGCTCGTGCAAGGTCATCAGCTGGCCGTCGGGAGCTCGATTTTTTGCCATGGAATCCGGTGCGGTGGATTCTAAGAGGCCCCGAACGCGCATGCTAGCCGCCGGCAGCGTAAGATTTCGGGATGCGTAGCCCGCGGTGGTCCCTGCGCCGAGCCCGGGTGCTGGTCGGCACCAAGTTCGTGCTGATCGCAGGACTCGTGGGGTTCGTCGTGATCGCGTGGCTGATCGAGCTCGTGCTCGGCCTCCACCGCGCCATCCACATCGGCCCGCTCCTCGCGGCGGTGATGGCAGGGGTGCCCGCCCTGTTCTGGCTCGGCTTCTTCTACCTGATGGATCGTCACGAGCCGGAGCCCAAGCAGCTGGTCGCCGGGGTGTGCGTGCTCGGCGCGTTGATCGCGGGCCCCCTCGCGGACTTCGTCCAGTACCAGGCGGTCCCGCCCGTCGCCCTCGAGGTCGCCGGTCTCGACGCGTTCTCCGTCGACCGCCTGCTCTACGCGGTCCTGGTCGCCGGTCTCGCGCAGGAGATGTGCAAGTACGCGGTCGTCCGCTACACCATCTATCTGTCGCCCGAGTTCGACGAGCCAATGGACGGGATCGTCTACATGATGGCCTGTGGCACCGGCTTCGCCGTGTGGGCCAACTACCATCGGCTGTCGGATCAAGGTCATTCGGTATACCTGTCCAACGCGGCCGCGCAGGCGGTGGTGACCACCCTCGCCCACGCTTCGTTCGCGGGCGCGCTCGGGTACATCATGGGGCGGGCGAAGTTCTCGCGGCGGAGCGCACCGCTTCGGGCTCTCCTCATCATGCTCGGCCTGCTCGGCGCCGCGGCGCTCAATGGCCAGTTCGCGGTGATCGAGAACTGGGTCGTCACCAGCGGCATGGGCCAGCACCCGTGGCGTGGGGTCGGCTACGCCGCGGCGTTCGCTTCGGCCGTGTTCGCGGTGATCTGGCTGGCGTCGCAGCGTCTGCTCACCTCATCGCCGTTCAAGCGAGCGAGCGAACCGTGACGACCCAAGGCGGAGGCGGCAAGAAGCCGAAGAAGCCGCGCAAGGCTCGCAAGACGCCCGTGGCCGGCAGTCCGGAGGCCGCGTCATCGGTGGACTCCGCGCCGGTCCGCGACTCCGACGCCGAGGTGCCCGACCTCCGTCCCTCGGACGCCGCTGGTTCGGAGCCCGTGCAGGACGAGGCCGCGCCGGTCCGGGACTCCGACGCGGAGCTCGGACCGAGCCAGAAGCTAGATCGACGAGATGGCATCGAGGAGTCTGGACCGCTCCGAGACTCGGACGCGGAGGTCCCGAGGTCCGGCTTCGAGCCCGCGCGGCGATCGGCACCGGAGTCGGACCGGTCCGAGTACGAAGCCGGAGCCTTCTCGAGCTCGGATCCAGCCCCCCAGCTGCCGGATCCAGTGGTCGAGCGTCCCCGGCGAGCCGAGACGGTGCGAGTCGCCGAGGATCACGCCGGGGTGGCGGCGGACATCCCCCAGTCCGTACCCTCGCCGGACTGGGCGCTCGACAGCTCCGAGGCCGAGGCTCGCGCCGTCCCGCCCCCGCCCACGCCTGAGGCCGTCGCCGCCTCGTTGCCAGACCCCAAGGCGGCCGCGATCGAGGCCGCGCGCATCGTCGGCGAGATCGTCGGGGACATCGAATCCGCTGGCGGGGCCGCGATCGTGGCCGCGGCCGCGGCAGGGGCCGCGATCGAGGCCGCCAGGGCACGTAGCCGCGCGGTCGCCGATCCCGAAGCTGCGGCGGCCGCGGCGGCCGCGGACGTGATCCAGCACGCAGCGGATTCCCAGAACGCCGATCCGGTGGTCACGGTCCGCATGCAGCGCGACCGGATCCTGCGCGCGCTGGCGGAGGACATCGCCGCCCAGACCGAGGCGCAGGCGGCCGGGCAAGCGCCGGCTGCCGATCCGATCCCGACGACGTCGGACAGGCGCCCCGGAAGTATCCCGGACCACGCGCCGTCGGCACCGGCGCGCGTGTCGACCTCACCCGGCACGTACGCCAGCGCGCAGACGTCATCCGCCGAGGCCACGAACGAGGAAGGCGGCGACGAGGCGTTCGATCCCGTGCAGATCGCAGCGGCGGCGATCGGCCGCCTGCGCAAGCGAGCAAAGACGGATCTCGCCGAGCTCCGCACGCACTACCACCGGCACGACATCCTCGTGCTGCTGGTCGCGTTCATGATCATCGTCGTCGCCGGCCGTGTCCACCGCCGGATCGTCACGCCACCCACGGTGAAGTTCCCGCCGCCGGGCACCGACGGCCACGGCCTGGTGTTCGAGCACTCCCAGGCGTGGCTCGCACCGGAGCCGCTACCCTCGCCCACGCCGCGCATCATCCACGAGCTCTCGGGACAGCCCAGCAAGTCCAACACGCGCTATCACGTCGAGTTCACGTCCTCGATCGATCCGGGTGCGCGCATCGAGGTGTGGATCGACAAGAAGCCGGCCTGGAGCAACATCGTCACCGGCCTCGAGCTCGATCGCCGGACCCGCTGGGGCGAGCTGTACACGCTCGATGACAGCTCCGTCCGCTCGATCGCCGGGCACGACTGGCTGCGCACCGTCTATCGCTACGCGCACGCGGCGGACAAGGGCGACGTGCCTCGGGTCGATCGCGCGATCGAATACGCGACGATCGATCGCGAACAGATCTACGTGATCACGCTGTTCGGTAGCCCGGCCGAGCTCGACCGCATCGAGGAGGTCGTCGCCCCGACGCTGCGCGTCCCAACCCAGACCGGCCTCCCGCTCGTGCCACAGACCCGTACGCTGGCGCAGCGCACGTATCCCAACGCGGTCGCACGCGCGTTCGACTCCACGGTGATGATCGTCGCCGCCGATCTGATCGACGGCAGGCTCAAGCCGCGCGGTGGTGGCTCCGGCGTGATCGTCGGTGGCGATGGCTCGATCCTGACGAACTATCACGTGATCCACGACAAGGACGGCCGCCTCCACGACGTGTTCGTGATCGGACGGTTCAGCGCGCCCGATCAGGCGCCGCAGCTCTGGTGCGCCGGTCGACCCAACCGCAGCAAGCTCCAGCGCGAGCTCGATCTCGCCCTGATCAAGTGCGACCTCGACCTCGACGGACGCAGCTGGGTCCCCGGCAGCAACGGGGTGTGGGCCACGCTTCCCGAGGCGCACACCGCCGATATCCGCATGGGCCAACGGCTGTGGGTGCTCGGCTATCCCGACGTCGGCGGTGGAGGGCTCACGCTCTCGGAGGGTGAGGTCGAGGGCTGGACGGGCGAGGACGGCACCGCCGGCAAGGACTTCATCAAGACCGACGCCTCGATCACCCATGGCAACTCGGGCGGGCCCGTCATCGACGACCACGGCCGGCTCGTCGGCATCGCGTCGGCGTTCCGCACCAAGGTCTCCGCATCGGGCGGAGTGATCGAGACCTCGCAGGTCGGCCTGGTCCGCCCGCTCGCTACCGCCACGGATCTGCTCGCGATCGCGGCCGCCGGATGGATCCCGCGAGAGGGCCACACCGACGTCGAGCTGCAGCCGTCCGCGGTCGAGGCTCCGGCGGAGGGCGTCCGGATCTCGACGAAGGTGATGGATGCGTCGAACGAGTCACCGGTGCGCGATGCGCTCGTGATGGTCCTGCGGCCCGGAGTCGCCGCGAGCGACGTCGACGTCAACCGGCTCGACGATCAGGTGCTGTCGTGGGGCCGCTCGAATACGCTGGGCGAGGTCCAGCTCAAGCAGCCGGTCCCGATCCCCGGCGCGTACACCGTGATGATCGTCGCCCGCGGCTTCGAGCCGCTGATCGGCGAAAACGAGCTCCATCTCGACGCGAACACGCCTCCTGCGTTCGATCCATGGGGGAAGATCTGGCTGCGCTCGCGCTGATCTAAACAATCTCACATTGGCCGTGGATCATCTTTCGCCGTGCCACGTGCCACGTGCCCGTGCCCGTGCCCGTGCCCGTGCCCGTGCCCGTGCCCGTGCCACGTGCTCGACTTGCCGGTCCTCTCCTTTGGGTATCATCGTCGGTCGCCAAACTACGAATGCAGAGCGGAAGGGCAGCGGCTGAGCGCACCCAGATCGTGCACGTGCACGTGCACGGTTGGCACCCGACCCATGCGTTCATGTTTAGCTCCTGGCTCTCATCACCTCGGCGATCACCACGTCGAGCGACTTGGCGGTGAACGGCTTCTCGAGGAAGGCATCGGGCTCCTCGTCGCCGCCCTCGCCGCGGCTCCGCTCGGTGTATCCCGACATCAGGATCACCGGGACGCTCGGATGGGTCAGCCGCGAGATCGCCAGGACGTCATAACCGCCCCGGCCCGGCATCGAGACGTCGAGGATGACCAGCCCGAACAGCTGCTCGCGCAGCAGGGTCTCTGCCTCGGCTCCATTCGGTGCCACCACGACCACCGCGCCGCGTCGCTCGAGCAGCCGGCCGACCGTGGCGCGCACCGCGGGCTCGTCGTCGGCGATGAGGACCCGCAGCCCCGTGTAGTTCGCGATCGGGGGGATCCCGTCGGTCGTCGAGCGCGGCCGCGGCTCCACGTCCCCCAGCACCGGCAGCCGCACGCGAAAGCGGGCCCCTTGGCCTGGCTTCGAATCGACCTCGATGTCACCTCCGAGGCGCCGCACGATCCCGTGCACCGCGGACAGCCCGAGGCCGTGCTGCCCGGTCTTGGTCGAGAAGAACGGCTCGAAGATCCGCGGCAGCATGACCGGGTCGATCCCCGAGCCATCGTCTGCGACCTCGAGCTCCCACCAGCGCGCCCCCTGGCGCAGCACGATCCGGGTCGTGATCTCGACCGTACCGGCGCCCGACTCCGACGCGTTCGCAGCGAGGTTGACCACGGCCTGGCCGAGCAGGCTCGCGTCCGCGTCGATCACCACGGCGCCCGAGCCCGCCGTCACCTCGAGCGTTGCCTCTGGCCGCACCGTCCGCACGAGCTGCTCGCGGAGCTCGGTCACCAGCTCGTCGGGATCGAGCCGCGCCGTCACCAGCCGCCCGCGACCCGCGTACGCGAGCATCTGGCGGGTCAGCTGCGCCATCCGGCGCGCCGCTGCCTCGATTCGATGAAGCGCCTCGCGCGCGTGGTCCCCGAGCGTCTCGTCCTCGCGCGCGCCGCTGGCTTCGGCGAGCACACCGACCAACAGGTTGTTGAAATCATGAGCAATCCCGCCCGCAACGATGCTGAGGCTCTCGAGCCGCTGGTTCGCCGAGGTCTGCGCCTCCGCGTCGGCACGCGCGGTCGCCATCTCCTCGGCGTCCTTGCGAGCGGTGACATCGATCCCGTAGAGCTGGATCACCGAGCGCCCCTCCAGCTCGTAGAGCGAGACGACACACTCGAGCGTCCGCGGCCCGGTGGGTGACGCGACCAGGAGCTCGTGGACGGCCTCCTGCTTGCGCTGTCCGGTCGCGAGCAGGGCCTCCGGGGCGTTCCCGGGGGGCATGAGGTCGACCGCCTGGCGTCCGATGACCTCGCTCGCCGGCCTTCCGATGATCCGGCACGCGGCCTCGTTGATCCCGACCACCGTACCGTCGAGCTCGAGCATGAGTCCGGCGACCGGGATCTGGTCGAAGGCGAGGGTGCACGCGCTGGCCGGGGTCATCGTCGAGATGGCGATTCGCCCGGATCTGGCGAACCGTCAGCTAGCGCTGAGGCAGCGCTGGGGTAGCCCCGCCACTCCACAACAAACACCGCAAGGGGTTCGCGTACTTGCCCACCATTCATGGTGCGTGGTAGGGCTGGTGCGTCCATGCCTTCGCTCGACCGCGCTGCGATCGACCCCGACGCCGATCGTGTGGTCCGCAAGCTGACCCGTGCCGGCTTCAAGGCGTACCTGGTGGGCGGCTGCGTCCGCGACCTCCTCGTCGGCAAGAAGCCGAAAGACTTCGATGTCGCGACGAGTGCGACGCCCAACGAGATCAAGGCGACGTTCCGCAACTCGCGGATCATCGGGCGCCGGTTTCGGCTCGCCCACGTGTTCTTCGGCTCGAAGATCATCGAGACCTCGACGTTCCGCGCCAACCCGCGCGATGAGGATGCGGGCGACCTGCTGATCCGGCGCGACAACGTGTTCGGCACCGAGACCGAGGACGCCCGGCGCCGCGACTTCACCATCAACGGGCTGTTCTACGACGTCGAACGCGAGGAAGTGATCGACCACGTCGGTGGCCTCGCGGATCTCGACGCGAAGCTGATGCGCACGATCGGCGAGCCCGAGGTCCGGTTCCAGGAGGATCCGGTCCGCATGCTCCGCGCGGTCAAGTTCGCCGCGCGCCTCGATTTCGGTTTCGAGCCCTCGACCTACAAGGCGCTGCTCCGCTGGCGCGGCGAGATCAGCAAGTGCGCGCCGCCCCGGCTGCTCGAGGAGATCCACCGGCTGATGCGCGGCGGGGCGGCACGGCGCTCGTTCGAGCTCCTCGTCGAGACCGGCGTGCTCTCGGTCCTGTCGCCGTCGCTCGCCGGCCTGCTCGAAGGTCCCGGTGCGCCCACGAGCGGCCCCCCCGTCACCACCCTCACGATCCTGCGCCCGACGGTGCCCCGCGTCGAGTACGACGACGAGGATCCCGCCGAGCATGACCCGGACGATCCGCCGGACGATCCAGCGGACGTCGAGACCGACGAGGAGGCCCCCGGCCTGTCCGACGAGCTCGATGCGGAGGAACAGGCCTGGCACAAGGTGTGGGCCGACGAGCCCGCGGCGCGTCCCGTCCCCCCGGCCGCGGTGCGCCTGTCGTTCCTGCCGGCCGGCGCCAAGCTCGTGCACCGCCGCGAGCTCGCGTGGGCGACCCTGGCCGGCATCGACAGGATGATCAGCGAGGGCCGTGACCCTTCCAACGCGGTCGCGTTCGGCGCGCTCCTCGCCCCGTTCGTGTTCGGAGGCGACGAGCTCCGCGGCGCCGACCTCAGCTCGGCGATCCAGGAGCTCGCGCACCACGTGATCCTCCAGCTGCACGTGACGCGCCGTGACAGCGAGCGCCTGCGCTACCTCATGCTCGCCCAGCGCAAGCTGCAGACCGCGAAGAAGAAGGGCGGCCAGGCCGAGCTCGCCGGCGGGCGCGACCTGATCGACGACGCGGTCCTGCTGTTCGAGCTGCTCGAGCGCGCGGCTGGCCACGAGCCCAGCGCGGTCCCGACCGTCTCGAGCCACGAAGGCAAGGATGATGACATCGCCCCGGATGATCCCGACGCACCGCGCAAGCGGCGCCGACGGCGGCGGGGTGGACGCCGCCGCCGCCACGACGCGCCCGCCCCCGGAAGGGGCCCTCGGCGCCGGGTGATCTCGCTCCGGACCCGTGGCGCGTAACCTCGACCATCTCGTCGCGGATCTCGTCGACGCCGGCTCGCGCGAGCACTACGCCGATGCCGACCTCTACGACTACGAATACCGCCGCCGCCGCGCGGACGTCACCTTCTACCGCGAGCTCGCGAGGCGCCGCCTCGGCGGCCCCGGCCGGATCCTCGAGCTCGGCGCCGGCTCGGGGCGGGTCACCGTGCCGCTCGCGCGGGACGGCCATCGCATCGTCGCGGTCGACCAGTCGCCCGCCATGCTCGAGCGGCTGCGAGGACGGGTCGCCAAGCTGCCTGCGTCCGTCGGAGATCGCATCACGGCCGTCGCCGGGGAGCTGTGTACGTTCCGCGTCCCCGGCAAGTTCCCGCTCGTGATCGCGGCGTTCAACGTCGTCGAGCATCTCTATACGCGCGGCGAGATCGCGGCGTGCCTGGCGCGGGTCGCGGCGCACCTCGAGCCCGGCGGGGCGTTCGTGTTCGACGTCCAGATGCCCGACCTGGCGTGGCTCACGCGCGATCCCACGAAGCGGTGGGCCAAGACGCGCTTCACCGATCCGGCGACCGGCCGCGCGATGTTCTACTCGACCAACCACGACTACGATCCGGTCAGCCAGGTGGTCCTGATCCGCCTCTACTACGAGCCCGTGGATGGCCGCGGCCCCGGCCGGGTCGTGAAGCTCTCGCAACGGAAGTACTTCCCGGCGGAGCTCGAGGCGCTGGTCGCGCACGCCGGATTTCGGGTCGTGGCGCGGTATGGCGATTTTTTTTGGGCTCCCCTCGAGGGGCCAGCCGAGAGCCAGGTCCTGGTGTGCGAGCGCGCCAAACCTCGTCGAAAAATGGCGCGCCGGCCGTGATCTCCCGACGAGGAATTCCTGTTTCTCGACGAGGATTTAGATCACTTCGAATCGTCGAGGGAAAACGAGTTATCCACAGCCATTTCTCGACGAGGAATGTGTCGTCCCCGAGCCCGGAATCATTCCTCGACGGAGATCCGCGCGCTCTCCGACGAGCTTTTCGCCACTTTTTCAGCGGCGGTTGTCAGACGGTTCCGGTACGGTCGTCGCACCACTAACCCTAGGGAGGGTTCGAATCATGGGTGAGAAGATCGCGAAGCTCGGAATCAAGCGGGACAACGACATGATGTACTACATCAAGACTGGCGACGTGTGGGCGACGCCCCGCAAGAAGCCCGGTCAGCCGAAGGGCAAGGCCGCGAAGGTCGCCGCCGCCGGCATCGACATGGACTACAGCAAGTACCTCTACTACCTCGACGGCGACGGCGACGTCGCTCGCAAGGAGCGGCAGGTCGGCGGCAGCAAGCGCAAGAAGACCGCGAAGGCGGCTGCGCCCAAGAAGGCCGCTGCCAAGAAGGCCGCGCCCAAGAAGGCCGCCGCCAAGAAGACGTCGGGCGGCAAGAAGGGCGCTGCCAAGAAGACCGCGAAGAAGGGCAAGAAGAAGTAAGCCTCACGAGGTCCGGGGCGTCAGGGTCTGACGATCCAGACAGCGTGGCTGGTTCTGCTCCCTATCACTAGATTTGCCTAGGTTCGAAGGGCTCGTCGAAGGACGGGCTCTTCGGCGTTTCGGGCGCCCGTCGAGCGCGGCCGTTTGGCCAGCCTGACCCGCGCAGGCGCCAGGCGATTGCGGTAGCATTTCTTCGGGATGGTGCTGCTTCCTACGCTCTCGCGCGGGCTGTTCGATGTCGGCCCGGACCAGCGTCCGATCCACAAACCGGCTCCCGCGCCCGTTCCTGCAGACCCGAGTCAGCAATAGATGAAAGTCTGCCCCCGTTGCTTCACGCGCTTTCCCGATGGCGAGCGTTTCTGCCTCCACGACTCGGCCGTCCTGGTCGAGGAGGAGGACATCGCTCGCCTCGGCACGTCGATCGGTAACTACCGGCTCGACAAGATCCTCGGTCGCGGCGGCATGGGCACCGTCTACGCGGGCGAGCACGTCTACATCAAGAAGCCGGTCGCGGTGAAGGTGCTGCACCCGCAGTTCGCCCGCTACCAGGAAGCGATCCATCGGTTCCTCCGCGAGGCCCGCGCCGCGACGTCGATCAATCACGCGAACATCGTCGACGTGACCGACTTCGGCATCCTCGCCGATGGGCCGGTGTACTTCGTCATGGAGTACCTCGAGGGCAAGAGCCTCGAGGATCTGATCGAGAAGGACGGCGCGGTCGAGCTGCACCGCGCGCTCAACATCGCGAACCAGATCGCGCTCGCGCTCGAGGCCGCCCACGCCGTGGGGGTGATCCACCGCGACCTCAAGCCCGACAACATCATGTTGCTCAAGAAGCCCGGGCGACGTGATCTCGTTCGCATCAACCCGGACCAGACCTGGATCACCGAGCGCGAGGAATCGTACGACTTCGTCAAGGTGCTCGATTTCGGCATCGCCAAGGTGTTTGTCCAGGACGAGCTGCTCGCCGAGACCGTGCAGGGCGCGGTGTTCGGGACGCCCGAGTACATGTCGCCCGAGGCGGCGCGCGGCGAGGACGTCGACCACCGCGCGGACGTGTACTCGCTCGGCGTGATCTTGTTCGACATGCTGTGCGGCCGCCCGCCGTTCGAAGCGCCGCAATCGAGCGAGGTGCTCTCGATGCACATCCACACCAACCCGCCTTCGCCACGCGAGTTCGCGCCGCATCGCGAGATCACCGAGATGGCCGAGGGGGTGATCCTCAAGGCGATGATGAAGGATCCCGCCAGTCGCTACCAGAACATGTCGGAGTTCCGCAAGGAGCTCGGCAACGCGTACGGCTCGATCTCCTACCGTCGTCATGGCGCGCCGCTCCCCGGTGTCACGCTCGAGCCGCGGGGCGAGGAGGCCCGGGCACCGAAAAAGCGGCTCACCGAAGAGCTCGACGAATGGATCACCACGGACTCGTCGGGGCTCTCGGTCGAGCAGGCGCGAATGCTCGCGCTCGTGGAGACCGCGGAGAAGGCGTTCACGCCCACCTCGATGTCCCCGCAAGAGGCCGAGAAGCTCGCCAACGCGCTCGATCGCGCGCTAGACGACGACGAATAGTGCCGCATCCGACCCTCGTGTCGGCGGTTTGCGGTGTGCTAGCGTACTAGCCATCATGTCAGCCAACCAGGGTAATACCTCCGGCCAGGTGACGCTGCGACGCGACGTGAAGTTCAACGGCGTGAAAGTGTTCTCCGCCACGATGGTCGCGGATCGGGATCAGCTCGGCGAGAAGGTCTCGTCGTGGATGGGCAGCCATCCGCAGCTCAAGGTCACCGACATCGTGGTCACGCAGTCGTCGGACGAGGCGTTTCATTGCATCGCGATCACCCTGTTCTACTGGGAAGAGCTCCCGAAGCGCTGAAGCCTCGTGCGCAAGCTGAACTTCTCCTCGGGGCCGGCCACGCTGCCCGAGCAAGTGCTCCGCCATGCGCAAGGGGCGATCTGGGATCTCGATGGTTCGGGGATCGGGATCCTCGAGCATAGTCATCGCGGCAAGGAGTTCGGCCGCGTGCTCGAGCGCGCCGAAGCCGGGATCCGCGAGGTCGCCGGCATCGGGGACGAGTACGCGGTGCTGTTCGTCACCGCAGGCGCGACCCACCACTTCTCGATGGTGCCCGAGAACTTCCTCGGCGAGCGCGAGACGGCGGACTACTGCCACACCGGCGTCTGGTCGGGCAAGGCGATCGAGGAAGCGCGGCGCGTCGGCACGGCTCACATCGCCTGCACCAGCGCGCCCTCGTTCGCGGCGGTGCCGTCGGCGCTCACGTTCTCGGCGACCCCGCGCTACGTGCACTACACCAGCAACGAGACGATCTACGGCACCCAGTGGCGTACCCCGCCGACCGCGCCCGCCCCGCTCGTGTGTGATGCCTCGAGTGACCTGTTCAGCCGGCCGCTCGATCTGACCGGCCACGCGCTCGTCTACGCGGGCGCCCAGAAGAACCTCGGCCCGTCGGGGATCAGCCTCGTGATCGCGCGCAAGGACTTCATCGAGAACGGTCGCCGCGATCTGCCGCCGCTCGCGCAGTACCGCACGTACGCCGCCGAGCACTCCATGCACAACACGCCGAACACGTTCGGCATCTACGTGATCGCCGAGGTCGTCGCGTGGATCCGCGAGCAAGGCGGGCTCGCCGCGATGCAGGTCCGCAACGCGCGCAAGGCCCAGGTGCTGTACGACTTCCTCGATCACAGCAAGGCATGGAGCGGACACGCCGAGCCCGCTAGCCGCTCGCTGATGAACGTCACGTTCCGCGGGGCGACCAAGGACCTCGAGGAGCGAATGCTCGCCCACGCCGAGGCCCGCGGGCTGTCCGGACTGCGCGGCCATCGCTCGGTCGGGGGGCTGCGCGCGAGCCTCTACAACGCGTTCCCCGAGGACGGCGTCCACGAGCTCGTGAAGCTCCTCGACGACGTCGAGCATGGCCGCTGACGCGATCAGGCGCGGCGCCCGCCGATCGGATCGCCCTCACGCCATGGCCGCGCGCACGCGTTCGGCGAACCAGGTGTAGCGGCGCTTGGCGTCCACGTTCTTGACCGCCAGCGCCACGGCCCGCTTGCTGCCGACGATCACTACCAGCCGCTTGCCGCGCGTGACGCCGGTGTAGAGCAGGCTGCGCTGGAGCATCATGAAGTGCTGGGTGACCAGCGGGATCACCACGGCCGGGTACTCCGAGCCCTGACTCTTGTGGACGCTGACCGCATACGCATGGACCAGCTGATCGAGCTCATTGCGCTCGTAGGTGACGAGCCGGCCGTCGAAGTCGACCTGCACGATGTTCTCGCCAGCGTGGATCGAGGAGATCACGCCGATGTCGCCGTTGAACACGACGCGGTCGTAGTCGTTGCGCAGCTGCATCACCTTGTCACCGCGGCGGAACACCCGCTCACCGCGCGTGAGCTCCGCGCCGCCCTGTCCGCCCGCGTTGAGCCTGTCCTGCAGCGCCCGGTTGAGCGCGCTCGTCCCCAGATCGCCGCGATGCATCGGTGCGAGCACCTGGACCTCGGTGATCGGATCGAACCCGAACCGCGCCGGGATGCGCTCCGCGACGAGCTCCACGATCGTCGCGCGCGCGGCTTCCGGGTCGTCGCGACCGATGAAGTAAAAGTCCGACTGGCCGCCGGGCGCCGGATCGAGATCGGGCAGCTCGCCGTGGTTGATCTTGTGCGCCGACAGCACGATCTTGCTCTCCGCAGCCTGCCGGAAGATCTCGGTCAACCGGATCACCGTGGCCGCCTCGGACGCGATCATGTCCGCGAGCACGGCGCCGGCACCGACCGAGGGCAGCTGATCGACGTCGCCGACGAGCACGAGCTGGGTCCCGGCCTTGAGCGCGCCGAGCACCGCGTGAAACAGCTGCGCATCGACCATCGAGGCCTCGTCGACCACGAGCATGTCGATCTCGAGCGGGTTCTCGCGGTTCTTCGCGAACCCGCCCTCGTGCGGCTGGAACTCGAGCAGGCGATGGATCGTCATCGCCTCGTGGACCGTGGCCTCGCCGAGGCGCTTGGCCGCCCGGCCGGTCGGCGCCCCGAGGGCGATGCGGCGATGCGTGAGCAGCGCGAGGTGCACGATCGCCTTGACGATCGTGGTCTTGCCGACGCCGGGGCCGCCGGTGATCACGACGCACTTGTCGGTCAGCGCCGCCTCGACCGCGCGCCGTTGTTGCGACGCGAGGGTCACGCCGGTGACCGCCTCGAACGCGTGGATCGCCGCTTGAACATCGAGCGCGGTGCCGCGCGCCGGGGTTCGTGCGAGCTCCGCGAGCAAGGCGGCGCCCTCGGCCTCGGCCTCGTACGCCCACGGCAGCGACGTACACTGGCCGCGATCCCCGAGCGACTCGCGCACGATCACCTTGCGTAGCTCGAGCGCGATCAGCCGCAGCGCGATCTTGTCGGCCTCGACCGACAGCAGCTCGGCCGTGGCCGCGACCAGCTCGTCGTCCGGCAGGTGCATGTGCCCGTCCTCGGTGCTGGTCTCGAGCGCGTGCAGCAGCCCCGCATCCATCCGCTCCGGCGCGTCCCGCGCGATGCCGAGCTTCTGGGCGACCGCATCGGCGGTGCGAAACCCGATCCCCCAGACATCCTGCGCGAGGCGATACGGGTTCGCGCGCACGACGTTGATCGCGTCCTTGCCGTACTTCTTGACGATCCGGGCGGCGAACGCGGCCGATACGCCGTGGCCCTGCAGGAACACCATGACGTCCTGCACGTGCCGCTGGGCCGCGAACGCCGCGGCGAGCTGCGCCGCACGGCTGGCCCCGATCCCCTTCACCTCGGTGAGCCGCTCGGGCTTGCGATCGATCACCTCGAGCGTCTCCAGCCCGAACGCGCTGACCAGCCGCCGAGCGATCTCGGGGCCGATCCCCGGGATCAGGCCCGAGCCGAGGAACCGCTCGATCCCGACCAGCGTCTCGGGTGACTTGAGCTGATAGGTCGCGACCCGGAACTGCCGGCCGAACTTCTTGTCCTCGACCCACCGCCCGCGCAGCCGGAGCGGCAGCCCTTCGGTGACCCCGACCAGCTCGCCGACGATCGTCACCTGCTCGTGCGCCGGCGTCGAGAACCGGGCCACCGTGAAGCTCGATTCCTCGTTACGAAACACGAAGCGCTCGACGGTGCCGTCGAGCGTGATCTCGGGACTCTCACCTGCCACCATCAGATCAGCGTGTCACCGACGAGGGAGCGAGCGGCGGCGCACCCAGCAGCGGGGAGTGGAACATCGGGGCCGAGCCTACGCCAAGGTCGTCACACCGGCGAGCATCAGCGCGCGGTCTTCCGCGCGGGTCCGTCGACATACTCGACGGCATCGACGCACGACAGCATCTCGTAGCCCATCCGCGAGTCGCGATCGCTGAACACCTGGGGACACTCGGACCGGCAGCGCACACCGTCGGCGGCGGCGTGCCCCGGCTTGCAGTCGAGGTAGTGCGCGCACACGCCGTCACACGTGCCGGTCAGCCGAGGCCCCGTGAAGCGCTTGACGACGCAGCTCATCATCACCAGGCAGATCGCGAGCCCGAGCAGCACGCCCTTCAAGTCGTGCCACCGTGGCGGCCAGCGCCTCGCGTGAACCGCGCCGCGCCCTGGATCGCCTCGACCAGCGCGGCCGAGCCGAGCTCGAGCTCCTTGGCGAGCGCCGCCGGCAGCTCGAGATCGTGCTGCAGATACGCACTCATCCGATCCGCGCGCATCGCGGCCTGGGGCAGCTCGGCGAGCTCGCGTGCGAGGGCCTGCGCCGCGGACAGCGCTTGACCGGGGGCGACCACCCGGTTGACGAGCCCGAATGACAGCGCCTCCGCGGCGCTGACGGGCCGCCCGGTCAAGATCAGATCGAGCGCGCGCGACAGGCCGATCAAGCGCGGGAGCCGGATCGTGCCGCCGTCGATCAGCGGCACGCCGAACCTGCGGCAGAACACGCCGAGGACCGCATCCTCGTCGGCGACCCGCAGGTCGCACCACAGCGCGAGCTCGAGACCGCCCGCGACCGCATGACCCGAGATCGCCGCGATCACCGGCTTTCGCAGCAACATCCGAGACGGTCCCATCGGCCCATCTCCGTCGAGCGCGACCCGGTTGGGCCGACCGGCGGCCATGGCCTTGAGATCGGCGCCCGCGCAGAACGTGCCGTGGTCGCCATGCAGCACGGCGACCCGCGCCGTGTCGTCCGCATCGAAGGCACGGAACGCGTCGGCCAGCGCCTGTGCCGTGTCGCGATCGACCGCGTTCTTCGCGGGCCGCCGATCGATGATCACCGTGGTCACGGCCGCGTCTCGCTCGGTCCGAATCATCTTCCCGAGTCTAGCCTGATCCCGACGACGGACCAGGGCGGCAGGCCCCCACGTGCCTGGTTTGCGGCTTACATTCGCCTTCATGGTTGGCTGCAAGCGAATCGCGATCCTGACGAGTGGCGGCGACGCACCTGGCATGAATGCCGCGATCCGCGCGGCGACGCTCGTCGGGCGATCGCTCGGCGCGGAGATCATCGGGATCGAGCGAGGATACCGGGGCCTCCTCGACGGCGCCTTCGTCCCGCTCGAGACCAAGGACGTCGCCGGGATCCTGCGGGAGGGCGGCACGATGCTCGGCTCGGCGCGGTGCAAGGAATTTCACCACCGCGAGGTGCGCGACAAGGCACGGGCGCTGCTCGCGGCGCGCGAGATCGACGGGCTGATCGTGATCGGCGGCAACGGTTCGCTGACCGGCGCGGTGCACCTCGCGGATCCTGCAGAGATCGCGGGCGGCAGGCCGCTCAAGGTGATCGGGATCCCGGCCTCGATCGATAACGATCTCGGGATGACCGGGATGTCGATCGGCGTCGACACCGCGCTGAACACGATCGTCGAGGCGTGCGACAAGATCGCCGATACCGCGACCGCGCACGACCGCACGTTCATCGTGGAGGTGATGGGCCGCGACTGCGGTTACCTCGCGATGACCTCGGCGATCGCCGTCGGTGCAGACCTCGCGCTGTTTCCAGAGGCGGGCAAGCCCGAGTCCGAGATCGTCGACCAGATCGTCGACACCGTGCTCACGATCCGAGGCCGATCGCGGCGGGCTCGCCGGGTGATCATCATCAAGGCCGAAGGGGTGTCGGTGCCGGTCGACCGCCTCAAGACCGCCGTCGACGAGCGCCTGCGCGAGAAGGCGCCGGACACCGAGCCCTCCGGCATCGAGACCCGGGTGACCGTGCTCGGTCACGTGGTGCGAGGGGGCCGGCCCTCGGCGTTCGATCGCCTGCTCGGCAGCCGGCTCGCGAACGTCGCGATCCGCGCGCTCGTCGCGGGCACCAGCCACAAGATGGCCGCGTGGATGCCGCCCGTGGAGCTACCCGAGGAGGTCGGCACGCGCTCGCCGGCCGATCCGTACTGCTGGTTGATCGACCTGACCGCCGTGCTGGCGGAGACCGAGAACCTATTGAACGGCCGCAGCCCGCTCGCGCGCTGGCGTGCCGGCGCGTTCGACGAGATCGAAGACGCGCTGCTGCTCTAGGCCGTCCGCCGCGGAGCCCGGCGCGAGGCTCGATCAGCCCCCGCCTGGCCGCTGAGATGACGCGCGGAGCGCGGTTCATGACGAACTGTGAATCCCTGGGCCTTCGGCACCGGCCTGGGTATCCTGGGGCGTGACCGAGACGGCTGCCCCCACGATCAAGGTGCTCCTCATCGAGGATGACGAGCGCCTGGCCACGCTGACGGCGCGCTATCTCGAGAGCCATGGCGTCGTGGTGACCGTGACCCGCGATGGGATCGAGGGGCAAGCCGAGGCGCTCCGGCGGCAGTACGACTGCATCGTGCTCGATCTGATGCTGCCCGGCAAGGATGGCATCGAGGTCACGCGCGAGCTGCGAGCGAGGACGGACGTTCCGATCGTGATGGTCACGGCGCGCGTCGAAGAGGTCGATCGGGTGCTCGGCCTCGAGGTCGGAGCCGATGACTACGTGACCAAGCCGTTCTCGCCTCGCGAGCTGCTCGCCCGCATCCGCGCGACCGTGCGCCGGGTGCGCGGCCAAGCCGGGCCGACGCAGCAGATGGTGCACGTCGGCGGGCTCGTGCTCGATCCTCAGCGGATGACGGTCATGCTCGACGGCAAGCCGATCGATGTCACCGCGTACGAGTTCTCGATCCTGCGTGCGCTCGCGCAACGGCCAGGCCGCGTGCTGTCGCGCGAGCAGCTGCTCGATCTCGCGAAGGGCTCGGCAGAGCTCTCGTTCGATCGCTCGATCGACGTCCACGTGTCGCGCTTGCGCGCCAAGCTCGGCGATGACAGCCGCAGCCCGAAGATCCTCAAGACCGTCCGCGGCGTCGGCTACTTGCTCGCCGGGGGCGAGACGTGATCCCGAAACTGCTGCGCCGGCGGCGGCTGGTGTTCGCGGTCTATGGCTTCGTCGCGCTGCTCTCGGTCGCGATCATGGTCGCGCTCCTGGTGTTGCCGCGGTACATGCGTGGCGCCCGCTACCTCGAGCCTCAAGCCGCCCTGCTCCAGTACATGGTCGAGCGGTTGTCGCTGAAGAACCCGGACGAGTTCTCCGAGGCGATGACCCGCATCGAGCCCCGCCTCCGCGGCAAGCTCTCGTTGTTCGATCCGACCGGCAGGCTCGTGCAGACCAACGTCGCACCGCCGCTCGAATGGATCACGACGGACGAGCGCGAGACCCTCGCGGACCAGAAGTGGGCGCTCGATGTCGGCCGGATCGCGGTCCGGAGCGATGACGGCTCGCTGATCGGCGTCTACGCGCCGAACCGGCCCGGCTTCCCGTGGAGCTACGTGCTGCCGATGTGCGCGGGGATCCTCGTGCTCGTCGGCGTGGCCTCCGTGTGGTTCTCGCGGCGGCTCGCACGTCCGCTCGACCAGCTCGCGGCGGCCGCACGCCGCTTCGGCGCAGGTGACATGACCGCGCGCGCGCGGCTCGCGCGGCATGACGAGCTCGGTGACGTCGGCCGAGCGTTCGATGACATGGCCGAGCGCACGGCGTCGGTGATGCAGTCCCAGCGGCGGCTGATGGGCGACGTCTCGCACGAGCTGCGCACCCCGCTCGCGCGGATCCGCGTCGCGCTCGAGCTCGCCGCCGAGGATCCGGTGGCCGCGCAGGACGTGCTCGTGGATGTCGGCACCGATCTCGACGAGATCGATCAGCTGATCGGAGACATCCTGACCACCGCGCGGCTCGATGGCGCGGCCGCGAAGATCGACCGCCACGCGACCAGCGTCGGCGAGCTCGCCGAGCGCGCGGTCAAGCGGTTCACCGCGCGCCACCCCGAGCGCGTGCTCGAACAAACGATCGGCGATGGCGACCGAGCGATCGAGTGCGATCCCCTGCTGCTGCGTCGCGCGATCGACAACCTGCTCGACAACGCCGCGAAGTACTCCGAAGCCAGCACGCCGGTGACCTTCGCGGTGCACCCGAACGGGACCGGCGTCGCGTTCGAGATCTCCGATCGCGGCATCGGCATGACCCCTGACGACCTCGATCAGGCGTTCACGCCGTTCTGGCGCGCCGATGGCAGTCGTACCCGGAAGACCGGGGGGGTGGGCCTCGGGCTCGCGCTCGCGCGCCGGATCGCACGCGCGCACGGAGGCGAAGTCACGCTCGCTTCGACACCCGGACAGGGCACCACGGCCCGCCTCGACGTGCCATTGTCGACCGGCGTCTCGGTAGACTAACCGCCTGAAATGACTGCGCAACAATTCGCAATACGCGAGCAACGGTAGGTTCGCAGCGAGGTATCACCCTGTGGGCATTCGTATGAAACGCTGGATCACTCGCGTCATCCTCATGGCGGTCGTCGCCGCGGGTGCCGCGTTCTTGCTGCTCAAGAAGCCATGGGCGAAGGGCGCCACCCCGATCTCGTACACCACGGTCTCGGTCAGCAAGGGCAACATCGCCGCGCAGGTCACCGCGAACGGGACGCTGTCGGCGCGCAGCACGGTCCAGGTCGGCGCGCAGGTCTCCGGCCGCGTCGTCGAGATCCACGCCGACTTCAACGATCAGGTCACGAAGGGACAGCTCATCGCGAAGCTCGATGAGTCGGTGCTCAAGGCGCAGATCGATCAAGCGAACGCGAGCTATGCGGTCGCCGCCGCGAACGTCAGCAAGGCGCAGGTCGCCGTGGTCGACGCCGATCGCCAGCTCAAGCGACAGCGGACGCTCCAGGACCAGCAGCTGATCGCCGGCGCCACGGTCGAGGCCGCCGAGGTCGCTTACGAGACCGCGAAGGCCGCGCTGCTCGCCGCCAAGGCGCAAGCGACCCAGGTCGCGGCGAACGTGTCGCAGTCCAAGCTCAACCTGTCGTACGCGACGATCGTCTCGCCCGTCGATGGCGTGGTGCTGTCACGCGCGGTCGATGTCGGTCAGACGGTCGCGGCGTCGCTGCAGGCGCCCGTGCTGTTCACGATCGCCGAGGACCTCGCGCGCATGCAGATCGACACCGCGGTCAGCGAGAGCGACGTCGGCCGGCTCACCGAGAAGATGAAGACGACGTTCACCGTCGACGCGTTTCCCGGCAAGACGTTCGAGGGCGTGGTGCGCCAGGTCCGCAATGCGCCGACGACCACCCAGGGCGTGGTCACGTATGACGCGGTGATCGACGTCGACAACAAGGACAAGTTGCTTCGCCCGGGGATGACCGCGAACGTCACCTTCGTGCTCGACCAGGTCGCCGATACGGTCAAGATTCCGAACTCGGCGCTGCGGTTCAAGCCGTCGCGCGATCAGATGCAAGCGATGCGCGGGGACTCCGGTGGGAGCGGCGGCCCGGGTCGGCACGGCCGCGGCGGCTCGGGCGGCTCGGGCGGCTCGGGCGGCAAGCCCGACATCGTCTCCGGCGCGAGCGGCCAGGCCAAGATGCGCGATTTCGGCGACAAGAAGCCGGTGTGGAAGCTCGTCGATGGCAAGCCGAAGATGGTGCTGGTCAAGCCGGGCCTGACCGACGGATCCGCGACGCAGATGATCGAGGGCGAGCTCTCGCCGGGTGATCAACTGGTCACCGAGATCATCGGCGTCCCGAGCGTGACCACGAGGAAGACCGGAGGCCTGTGATGTCGGGCCCGCTGATCGAGATGCGCGGCATCGAGCGCACGTACACCATGGGCGATAACCTGGTGCGCGCGTTGCGCGGCGTCGATCTGACGATCGAGACCGGCGCGTCCGTCGCGATCATGGGGACGTCGGGATCCGGAAAGTCCACGATGATGAACATCATGGGCTGCCTCGACGTCCCGTCGAAGGGCAGCTACCTGATCAACGGCCGCCCCGTGAACGGGCTGTCGCGCGCCGAGCTCGCGGACGTGCGCGGTCGGATGATCGGCTTCGTGTTCCAGAGCTTCAACCTGCTGTCGCGGACGAGCGCGCTCGAGAACGTCGAGATGCCCCTGATGTACCAGGGCGTGCCCGCGCGCGAGCGCCGCAAGCGGGCGATGCGCGCCCTCGAGCGCGTCCACCTCGCGGAGCGCTCGGATCACCATCCCAACCAGCTGTCGGGTGGCCAGCAGCAGCGCGTGGCGATCGCGCGTGCGCTCGTCGGCGAGGCGCCGATCATCATGGCCGACGAGCCGACCGGCAACCTCGATACCAAGACCTCGTACGAGGTGATGGCGATCCTGCAGGGCCTCGTCGCCCAAGGCTCGACGGTGATCCTCGTGACCCACGAATCAGACATCGCCGCTTACGCGGGCCGGGTGATCGCGCTGCGAGATGGCCAGATCATCGAGGACCGGACCCAGACGCCGCTGCGGGCGGAAGGCGCCGCATGACGATCCTCTCGACCTTCTTCCTCGCGCTGCGCGCGCTGTGGCGCAACAAGGTCCGGACCGCGCTGACGATGCTCGGCATCGTGTTCGGCATCGGCGCGGTGATCGGCATGGTCGCCGGTGGCCAGGGCGCGCAGCAGTCGGTCAAGGACGTGTTCCAGTCGCTGGGCACCAACGTCTTGATCGTCACCAACGGCTCGCAGCAGAGCTTCGGCGCCGCCGGCGGTGCCGGATCGCGGCAGTCGCTGACGTGGGACGATCTCGCGTCGATCCAGACCGAGATCACCACCGTGAAGTGGGCGGTGCCGCTGCTCAGCACGCGCAGCGCTCAGGTCGCCTCCGAGGACGCCAACTGGAACACGTCGGTCAACGGCACCACCGCGGACTGGTTCAAGATCCGCAACTGGGCCGCAACGCAGGGGACGATCTTCGACGAGGACACCGGGAACGGGAACGCGAAGGTCGCCGTGATCGGCAAGACCGTCGCGACCCAGCTCTACGGGACGGCGAATCCGGTCGGTCAGGTGATCCGGATCGCGGGTCAACCGTTCGAGGTGATCGGCGTGCTCGAGGCCAAGGGTCAGGGGCCGATGGGCGACAACGACGACACGCTGGTGATCCCGATCAAGACCTATCAGCAGAAGCTCGACAAGGGGCTCGCGAAGTACATCAAGGGTCAGCTGCTGGTCTCGATGATCGAGGACGACATGGCCGAGCAGACGATCCAGTCGATCAGCGGGCTGTTGCGCGATCGCCACAAGCTCGACAGCACCGTGGAGGATGACTTCCGGATCCGGAATCCCGCCGAGACCGCGAAGGCGAAGCAGGACTCGACCGAGCGGATCGCCACGCTGCTCGCGATCGTCGCGGCGGTGTCGTTGCTGATCGGTGGCATCGGTGTCATGAACATCATGCTGGTGAGCGTGATCGAGCGGACCAGAGAGATCGGGATCCGCATGGCCGTCGGTGCGAAGCCGATCGACGTGATGACGCAGTTCCTGGTGGAAGCGCTCGTGCTCTCCGCCGTGGGTGGACTGCTCGGCCTGTTGCTCGGCTACGGCGCGGCACGGTTGATGGCCGACTACTTCGAATGGAAGATGTTCTTTCCGGCGCAGACGGCGGCGATCGCGTTCGGCGTCGCCGGTGGCGTGGGCGTGACGTTCGGGTTGTATCCGGCGATCCGCGCATCCCAGCTCGATCCGATCACGGCCCTCAGGTACGAGTCATGAAGTCAATCAGCACGATCGTGTTCATCGAGGTGCTCGCGTCCATTGGCTTGGGCGTGGGCTCCGCCGCGGCGCAGCCTCAGACACTCACGCTCGACCGGGCGACCCAGATCGCGATCCAGCAGCAGCCGAGCGTCCGCGTCACCAGGGCCCAGATCGAAGCCGCGTACGGCCGCGTCGATCAGGCACGCGTGGCGCTCAAGCCGACCCTCTCGGTGTCGGCCTCGGCCTCGGTGGGATCGAGAGCGGTTCGCGACGGCAATGGGGTGCAGACCGGCGGGTTCTTCGATCCGTCGCTGTCGACCGGCGTCGGCGCGCAGGCGAGCTGGCAGATCTTCGACTTCGGCCGGACCCGCGCGAACATCCGCGCCGCCGAGGCCAGCGCGGCGGCCGTCGCGTCGTCGATCGACACGACCAACCTCGACATCCGCAGCTCGGTCGCGATCGCGTTCCTCGAGGCCGTTGCCCGGATCCGGCTGGTCACCGTCGCCGAGACCACGGTCAAGAGCGAGGAGCGCCACCTCGATCAGGCGCGCCAGTTCGTCGCCGCCCAGGCCAAGGATCCGATCGAGGTCGCCCAGGCGCAGTCGCGCGCCGCCAACGCCCGCTCGGCGCTCGCCCAGGCGCAGAGCAACGCCGCCGTCGCGCTCGCGAACCTGCGCTCCGCGATCGGCTGGGTCGATCCGGCGATGACGTTCGTGGTCGATCAGACGTGGCCCACGCCGCCGACCGAAGAGCCGCTCGCCCTGCCCGGCCTCGTCGAGGTCGCGCGCACGCACCGCCCCGAGCTGCTGCAGCTCGACAAGCAGATCACCGCGTCGCAGGCGAGCCTGTCCGCGGCCCAGTCCGAGCGCCGCCCCTCGCTCAACGCCGTCGCCCAGACGCAGTGGTCGCCGGCCACGTCCGACTGGACGCCGGATCCGACCTGGACCGCGGGGCTCACCCTGTCATGGCAGTTGTTCGACGGCGGACGCAGCGCCGCTGACGCTCGGGTCGCCCGCGCGCAGGTCACCGGAGCCGTCGCCGAGCGCGATGCGCTCCTCATCTCGCTCAACTCCGAGCTCGACTCGGCGCGCTCGCAGATCATCGCGAACCGCGCGAACGTGCTCGCCTCGAACGAGGCCGTGACCGCTGCCCGCGCCCAGCTCAAGCTCGCCGAAGCGCGCTACGCGCAGGGGCTCGGCAGCCAGATCGAGCTCGCGGATGCGCAGACCGCGGTGACCACCGCCGAGGGCAACTTGATCACCGCCGAATGGCAGCTCGCGAACGCATGGGCCGACCTGCGTCGTGCGCTCGGCGAACGCTGATCGGCCGGCACCGGTCCCCGCCGAGGCGAGGCACCGAAACGGATGTCCCCGATATCAGACGATCGATGCGACGGGCATCCCATGCGGTGGGGAACTCGGCCGCGCGACCGACGACCAACACGGAGCTTCCCCGAGCCCGATCCGTCGTGTTCGGGCGACGCGAGGCCGTACGTACGGATCAGCAATCGTCGCGGAACAGCTCGCTGAACGTGACGGCCGTCCCGAAGCCGATGTCGAAGTACCAGGTAGGCCGGCCGTTGAAGTCATTGCGGAAGCCAAGGTTGGCGACCACGTTTCCGCTCGGGGCGCCCTTGGCGATCGCCTTTCTCCACAGCGCGGCAAGGCCACAACGCGGGACCCGCAGCGGCTTCTCCTTGCAGGCGGTCGCGAACATCGTGTTGAGCTCGATGCCGGTCGGTGTCGCCTGGACCCGGAACTCGCACTCCGCCTTGAACGGCGTCCCGAGCGGCTGCTTCGGATCTCGCGTGCTGTGTGCGGGCGACGTGAACCGGATGTCGATGGTGCCGTGATCCGAGGCGAGGGTGGCGAGCGTCAGATCTGCGAAGCCATCGGGATCCACCCCCTCGACGTCGAGCCGGTACATCTCCGCATCGGGGACCGCCTTCCTCGCCTGCGCGATCGCGAACGGGATGAACTTCGCGACATCGACGTGCTTCGCGTTGTAGCCGGCGGGCCGCGGCAGGTCGTGCGGCTCGACCCACGCGCCGGGGGCCGGCGTGCTCGTGGCCTGCGCGAGCTCCGCGGTCGCCGGCGCGTTGCCACCAGTCACACTCGACGCTTCGCCACGCTCGTCGGCGAGCCGCGTGTCGAGCTCCGCGCGCTGCTTCGCCCGCTGCTTCGAAGACGGCTTGCCGAGGTCCTCGAGGTTGCCGAGCTTGTTCCGCACGCTGGCCGGCAGGTTCTTCCGCTGCGCGTCGACCACGTCCCGAGTGGCCTCGAGCGCGCGGTCCGGGACCTCGCCGTTGGGGACCTCGTCGTCGGCATCCTCCCGGGCCGCCACCTCGGGCTTCGCCGACCGGGCGACCTCCGGATCCGACGGCTCGGAATTCGCCTGCGTCGCGACCGCCGCCGCGGAGCCCGTCCCGGCGGCAGATCCAGCGCCAGCGCCGCCGCCCCCCATCACCACCGCCGTGATCCCGCCGCCGACGAGCAGGATCGCGGCGATCGCGAACCACACGCCCTTGCCGGACCGAGGGTGCGCTGGCCGCTCGTGGGGAGGCGCCGTGACCTGCTCCGAGGAGACCGTCGAGGCGATGCCGATCGGCGGCGGCCGGGACGGACCCGCGCCGCGAACCGCCCAGCTCGCCGGCGGTGTGGGCGCCCAGCCGCCCGAGGGCACCGCGCCGCTCGTCGAGAGCGGGACCCATTGCTCCGGCGGCAGCTGCGAGGTCGCGTGCTGTAGCGCCATGCTCATCGCCTGCGCCGACGCGAACCGCTGATCGGCGGACTTGGCGAGCGCCGTCAGGATCACGTTCTCGAGCTGTGGCGGCATGTCGTGACGCAGCGCGCGCGGTGACGGCGGTGGCTGTTCGACTTGCTGGCGCAGCAGGTCGAACAGCGACTCGGAGGTGAACGGTTTGTGGCCGGTCGCGCACTCGAACAGGATCACCCCCATCGCATAGATGTCGGCGCGCAGATCGACCGGGCGACCCGCGGCCTGCTCGGGCGACATGTAGTGCGGAGTCCCGAGCAGCGAGCCGGTGCGCGTCGCGGAGCCCCCGAGGTCATCGAGCTTGGCGATCCCGAAGTCGAGGACCTTCGGCCGGCCGGCGGGGGTGACGAAGATGTTGTCGGGCTTGAGATCGCGGTGGACGATCTGCTTGGCGTGCGCGGCGCCGAGCGCATCGAGCACCTCGGCCGCGAGGCGCGCGAGACCGCCGAGCGGCACGGGGAGCCCGCGCTGCACGGCCGCGTCGACGATCGCCGCGAGCGGCACACCGTCGAGATATTCCATGACGATGTACGGGCGCCCGTCGGGCAGCACCGCGAGATCGAGCACGTTGACGATGCTCTCGTGCCGGATCAGATTCACGGCCTTGGCCTCGGAGAAGAACCGCTCCACCAGCTCGCGGCGATCGCTGCACTCGCGCGACAGCACCTTGATCGCGACCCGGCTGCCGATCGTCGGGTGCGCTCCTTTGTACACCCGGCCCATGCCACCGATGCCGAGCAGGCGCGCGACGCGATAGGCGCCGATCGTGATGCCGAGCAGGGCGTCCTCACCGCGCGGGAACAGCGGTAGGCCGTCGGCGATGCACCGCCCTTCGCTGGGTTGTGACGCGCCACACTCGGCACACACGAACATGTCCGACCATAACATCGCGTCCGGCCGAGCGCCGGTCAGCCGTCCGCACGCCGGCCACGCGCACGTTCAAGCCCTCGACGACAAACATCCGCGATCCTGGCGCGGCCCTTGCTGCGTGCGCGGGCATGCAAGACGTACAGGACCCGGCGATCGCGATGCCGCCGATTCCGCCGACGCTGTCCGACGACGGCCTGCGCGAGCGGCTGTGGCGAACGGGCACGGACACGATCGGTGATGAGGAGCTGCTCGCGATCGTGCTCGGCTCGGGAGTCCGCGATCATCCCGTGCGCTCGGTGGCCGCCGAGCTCGTGCGGGCTACCGGCGGGGTCGGGCCGCTCTCGCGTGCATCACCACGCGAGCTCGTCCAGGTCGCGGGGATCGGCGTGGCACGTGCAGCGCTGGTCGCAGCGGCCTTCGAGCTCGGCCGGCGCGCGGTTCGCTTGGTCCAGCACCGCGCGCCGCTCGGGCGCGCCGAGGACGTGTTCCGGATCGTCGAGCCACAGCTCGCCGGGCTCGCGCAGGAAGTGTTCATCGTGATCGGCGTCGATGTCCGCAACGGGCTGCTCGATGTAGTCGAGGTCGCGCGCGGTAGCGTCGTCGGCGTGGAGGTCCATCCACGCGAGGTGTTTCGCCCGCTCATCCGCATGGCTGCGGTGGGTGGGGTGCTCGTGCACAACCATCCCTCGGGCGATCCCACGCCGAGCCCGGAGGACATCGAGCTGACCCGCCGCTTGCGAGAGGTCGGCCACCTGCTCGGGATCCCGATCATCGATCACGTCGTGATCGGAGAGCGCACGTTTCGCTCGGTGGGCGAGTGGATGGGCACGGAGTTCTAGCTGCGGCCGGTCGCCGTGCCGTCCCGTGGCTCCACGAGGAACTACGGCAACCACGCCATGACGTGACCGCGGCGAGCGCTCGGTCCGGGGATCGCCTGGCGGGCCCATCCGGTGCCGTCGAACAGCCACGTGTCGCCGAGCAGCGTGCTCTCGCCGTCTTTCTGCCCGCCGAACAGCAGGACCTTGGTCCCCCAGTGCGTCATCGCGCCGAGAAACCGGCCGGCGGGCCCGGTGGCAGCGGACTTCATCCAGCTCGTCCCGTCGAACAACCAGGTGTCGGTCGTGTAGGTCGTAAACGTGTACGCGAACAGCGCGACCATCGAGCCGACGGTCGCCGCGTTCGGTCCCAGCAGGTTCACCTTGGTCGGTCCTATCGCAGCGAGCTTCGTCCAGGTCGTCCCGTCGAAGGTCCAGGTCTCGTCGTTACCGTGCTCTCCGCCGAACAGCACGACCTTTCCGCCGAGCGTGGACATCGCCGACAGATAGCGCGCGCTCGGACCGGTGCCGGGGATCTGCGTCCAGGTCACGCCGTCGAAGGTCCAGGTCTCCGCATAGCTGGTATTGCCGTTTCTGCCGCCGAACAACACCACGTGGTCTCCGAGCGTCGCCATCGCGACGCCTCCGCGAGGACTCGGGCCGATCGCCGAATTCTTGGTCCACGCGGTTCCGTCGAAGCTCCACATATTCGTTCCGTCGAACAACACGACCGTGTTTCCCAAGGTCGCCATCGCGCTGCCACCATCGGGGCCGGGGCCCATGACTTGCGTCCAGCTGGTGCCGTTGAACGTCCACGTGTCGTGGAACCCGCTCGTGGCGTTCGATCCGCCAAACAGGACGACCGTGCCGTTGCCGCAAGACCCGGCCGTGTTGCACGGCTCGTCCGCGGAACACACCGAACAACGATCGCCGGCGATTCCGCAGGCGTTCGACGTATCGCCGGCGAGGCATTGCCCCGAGGGGTCGCAGCAGCCCGTGCAGGTCGTCGCGTCGCAGTGATCTCCGGTTCCGCAGCCGGCTTCGCAAACTCCGCCGCAGTCATCGCTGTCACCGCACGCCTTGCCGTCGCACGCTGGAGTGCAGGTGCTGGCGTCTACAAGTGAATTGTCCGAAAGCGAGGGCCCGGTACACGCCGCCAGCGCGCATGCCACGAACAAGGCGACGACCGAGGTCGTTCGGCGAAGTTGGGCTGGATCACTGGGCCTCGACCTGCGGTTTGTCATTGTTAGCGGCACTCGGAGCTCCTCGGACCGTGAGTCGACCTGGATACTGCAGATCCGACGCCACCCAGGCCCGGGCTCTGGACCGGTTGAAGTCTAGTCATCATGGGCAGTTACCGCATGATGAACGATCGTTTGACTCACCCACGACGTGGAGACTCCCCCCCGGGCTCGGTCTATCGGCTCCAGCGCTCCACTCCTGACGAGCTCGTCCTCGGGAACCGGTCGCGAAGTTCAGAATGTTACGCTGGCAACGTGGTGCGACTGATCGCAGTGGCCCTATGTGCGGGATGTGGTCGGCTGGGATTCGATGCTCCCATCGACTCGAGCATCGGTCACGATGAGGATGGCGACGGGGTCCCCGACACCTTCGACGTATGCCCTCACATTCCGGGACCGCAGCTGGACACCGATCACGATGGCGTCGGCGATGACTGCGATCCCGAGCCGACGAATCCGCGCCAGCGCATCGCCCTGTTCGCCGCGATGACCCCAGACGATCAGCCGTTCAGCTTCCGAGGTTCCGGGGACTGGACGCAGAGGGCGGATGCGATGCACTTCGACGGGAAGTTTGACGGCAGCATGAACTACGGCGTCGCGCTCCAGAACGCCCAGATCACGATAGGGGTCGACGTGAGCGCGGTCGTCGGCGCGACCTCCCAGCACCAACTCGCGCTCGGGGCGACCCCCGATCCTTCGCTGCCGCATCACTACGTCGAGCTCAACGAGATGTTGCCCGGCTTGTCGTTGGCCGCGGTCACCCACTTTGATGGAACGAGCTACTCCTACCCGGCGGCCCAGCTGCTGTCGACGGGGCTGCATGGCGGACAGATCTTGCTACAAGAGACGGCGCTCGTCGGAACGTCGGTGCAGCTCGATGGCGGATGGCCGGGAGAGAGCTATCACCTGAGCCTCCCGACGACCTCCTACCAGGGCACCGATGCGGTGTTCTTCGTCGCCAACAACCTCGTGCTCGATCTGCAGTACGTTTGTATCGTCGCGTGGCCGTAGGCCGTCGCGTCCGGCTCGGTGGGCATCCACCGCCCCCGGTCTGCGCAATGAGACGCGCGGCTTCGGCGGCGGCGCTCGGGCGATCCACGCACGGCCGGTCATCTCCAGCTGCGCCGGAGGATCGAGCACGAGCGCCGCTCATCGATCTCGTGCGTGACGCCGCCACCGTTGGGCCACCGCGCCGTCCCGCCTGTCCGCCTCGTGGATCCGCCGCTGCCTTCGAGGGTCACTGGATCGGGGGCGATGACGGGGGAGGCGGCGGCTCGGACGGACGTTCGCGCTGCCGCGCTTCGAGCTCCGCGAGCCGGCGCCTCGCCTCGTCGCGGTCGCGCTCCGCGCTCGCGCGCGCGGCGACCGCGGCGTCCCGCTCGCGCTCCGCGGCCGCGGCGGTGGTGCGCGCGGCATCGCGCTCCTGCTCGGCGCGGGTCTGACCGGTCCGCGAGGCATCGCGATCGCGCTCGGCGGCCGCGGCCGTTTGCTTGGCTGCTTCGCGCTCGCGCTCGGCGGCCTCGCGCGCCGCTCGGGCCGCCTCGCGATCCCGTTCAGCGGTGGCCTGCGACGCCCGTGCGGCATCACGGACGCGCTCGGCCTCGGCCAGCGCCTGCTTCGCTTGATCGCGCTCGCCGTCCGCCGCCGCGCGCTGGCGATCGGCCTCTTCGGAGCGCTTCAACGCGTCCTCTGCCTGGAGCCTGGCGTGTGACGCGGCATCGTCGGCGGAGTTGCGAAGCTCCTCGGCCTGCTTGCGCTTGCGCTCGGCTGCCGCGCGGAGCGCATCGGCGTTCTTGCCCTCCTTCTGCGCCTGCTCGGCGAGCGCCTTCGCGGCGTCGGCTTCCTTCGTGGCGTCGTCGGCCAGCGCCTTGGCCGCGTCGGCCTCGTGCGTCGCGCGATCTGCCGTGCGGGCCTGCTCGGCGGCATCGGCACGAAGCTCCGCCTGCGCCCTCGCCTGCCGCGACAGCTGCCCCCACACCAGCACGCCCGCGATCGCCATCGCCACGAGCGACGCCAGCGCCAGCGTCGCGCCCTTGTGCCGCCGCGCCCACCGCACCATCCGACCGGCCCGGGAGTAACGATGAGAGAATACGAGGTCGCCGGTCAGGTACTGCTTGAGGGCACGCACCAGCTCGTCTGCAGTGAACCGCGAACCGGGCTCGTGTGCCATCGCCCGCGCGATGATGCCCGAGAGCTCCAGATCCTTCGGCATCGCCGGCGCCGGGGGCTCTCCGGCCTTGAGCCAGTCGAGGAACGCCTGCATCTGCTGCGTGCGCGCGCCCGGCCCCTCGACGCTCTTCCACTGGAATGGCGTGTTGCCGTTGACGACCTCGTACAGGGTGACGCCGAAGCTGTAGACATCGAAGCTCGAGTCCGCGTGACGGCCCTGGCTCTGCTCGAGCGGCAGGTACGGCGGCGTGCCCGCGCTGATCGTGACCATCCGCCCGCTCATCGACGGCGGTTGATCATTGAGCGACGCCGCGTCCCCACCGCCCGGTGCATCGAGATCGCGTGCGATCCCCCAGTCAATCAGCGTGGCCTCGCCGCGCTTACCGATCAGGATGTTGTTCGGAGTGCAGTCGCGATGGACGACGCGGCGCTCGTGCGCGTAGGCGAGCGCCTCGGCGATCGCGACCAGGTTCGACAGCAGCTCGAGCCGCTCCCGCGTGCGCGGCTTGCCATCAGCGGCCTCCTGCTCGACCAGCTCGTCGAGCCGATCGCGAAGCGAGATCCCGTCGACCTTCTCGAGCACGCAGAATGGCCAGCCGATCGTCGACTTGCCGAGCTCGTAGATCGTGACGATCGAGGGATGCTGTAACTTCGCGAGGATCCGCGCCTCTGCGGTCACTCGGCGCTGGAACATCGCGCCGATCCCGGCCGGCAGATCGTCACCCTCGCGCGGCGCCTTGAGGATCACCGTGCGGCCGAGCCGGCGATCCTCACCCGCGAAGATCTGTGCCATCCCACCACGCGCGATCGGATCCGCTGGCCATCGAAACGCCGACTCGCTGACGAGCCCCTTGGGAAGGTCCAACTCGATCGGCTGGCTCAGGTCCTGCGAGGCAACGACCGAGCGACACATCGAACAGCTCGCGATGTGCTGGCTGATGTGGTGCGGGTGCACCGGATCCTTCAGCTCGGCGAGCGTGGGGTGCTTCTCCCCCGCGATGCCTGGCTGGGTCGGGTCGGTCTCCATCCGGACGTTATATCGCTGTCACTACAGTCGCGCCCACTCCAGGCCATCTCGCGGGGGGACGCGTTCCCTGCGGATGCATATCCCGCTCTGCCTCGCCTTGCTCGGTTGTACGCACTCGGTCGCACGAGCCCCCGAATACGTCCTGAGTTGACGAGGACGGTTCACTGTTTTTGGGAAACGAGCACCGGGCTTGATCGCCTTGCACGACCTCCCCTCACCAGCCGACTCGCACTCAGCGGCTCGCAAGCTCAGCCGAGCACATCTAGTGGTCGTGGTCGCAGTCGGGGCCGTGGACGTGTCCCTCGTGTGCGTGGGCGGGCTCCGGGGCCTCGGGCAGCGGCGTGCCTTGCTCGGTGAGCTTCTCGACCTCGGTGATCTTCGCGTTGTCGACGAGGAACTTGAGGACCTTGTCTTGGCGCAGCGAGTACGTGACGTTGTCGATCCGGCCGTCGCGCTGCCACTCGGCGCGCAGCTTCGCAGCCGGGGTGTTGCGAGACTTCGCGGTGAGCTCGATGTGAGCGGTGAGCTCGGCATCGGTGACCGCGATGTGCTCTTGGTCGGCGATCGCCTCGAGGACCAGCTGGCCGCGGACCTCATCCGCGCCGGCGGGCCGCATCTTGTCGCGAAGATCTTCCGACAGGCTGGGGTTCCCACGCTCGGGCTTCATGCCGAGCATCTGGCGCAGCCGCTGGTACTGCATCTCGACGGCGCGCTCGACGAGCGAGGCCGCGACCGGGATCTGGTTCTTCTTGATCAGCTCGCGGAGCGCGCCCTCGCGCGCCTCGCGATCGATCACCTCGGTCTCCTTGTCCTCGAGCTCCTTGCGGAGCGCGGCCTTGAGCCCGTCGAGCGTGTCGGCCTTGCCGGTGTCCTTGGCGAACTCGTCATCGAGCGCCGGCACGTCCTTCGCGCGCGCCTCGAGCACGGTGACCTTGAGGGTCGCCTTGCGGCCGCGGATCGACTCGTCCTTGTGATCCTCGGGGACCTGGATCTCGATCTCCTTGTCCTTGGTGTCGATCGGCACGCCGAGCAGCGCGGCGCGCATCCCCGGCAAGGGCTCGCGCTCCTCGTCGTCGAGATCGACCGCGAACTGCGGCTGGTTGATCTGGTGCTCGCCGATCGTGCCGGTGACCGACAGTCCGACGATGTCGCCCGCCGCCGTCACGTCGCGGCCCTCGATCGGACGCAGCTCCGTGTGCTCGCGGCGAAGCTGCGCCAGCGACTCCTCGACGGCCGTGTCCGCGATGTTGAGCTTGCGACGCTCGATCTCGAGGCCCTTGTAGTCGTGGGGCACGACCTCACCGCGGATCTCGATGATCGCGGAGAACGTGAACGGCTGGCCCTTCTTGATCGGGGCCGCTTCCTCGACCCGAGGCTCGGCGACCGCGGCGAGGCTGTGCTCCTCGGACGCCTTGAAGAACGACTCGCGCACGAGCGCGTAGGCGACCTCGGCGTTGACGCGCTGGCCGTAGACCTGCTCGAGGACCGGGCGAGGAACCTTGCCCTTGCGAAAGCCTTTGAGCGCCACGTCTTTCCCGAGATCCTTGTAGGCCTCGCCGAGCTTCAAGCTCACCGTTTCCCACGGGATTTCGACGAACATCTTCTTCTCGACCGGCGAAACGTCTTCGATGCGTACTTGCATGGTGTCCTCGCGCTCGGGGGCACGGTTGGTTACCACAGGGTCCTCGCCGGGGGGCCCTCGGTGTCGGGTGATTTCGATCCTTCGCGGGTCGCGGACCGAAATCTCGAAGGGCTAGCGCCGGAGCCGGTAGGTGGGCTCGCCGCCGTGGGGCTCGCCGGGCTCGACGAGATCGAGGCCGTAGTCCTCGAGCTTGCGCGTCAGCTCTTCCATGAACGTGACGGCGTCGGACACATCGAGCATCTGCCCGATCGCGTGCGCGGTCAGCTCGCCCTCGCCCAGCGCGTTCAGGACGCCCCGCTCTCCAGAATCGATGTGGAAGTCATGCGGCACCACCCGATCGACCAGACGCCCGAGGCGCGCCGAGACTTGTGGGGCGAGCCCGAGCCGGACCACCGCGGACTGGGCGCCCGAGCCCGATTGGTACCCGAGGGCGGTTCGCGACGAGAGCGGCTGCGCCCGGGGCCGCGCGCTGCGGCGTGGCATCGGCGTCTGCCGCAGCTCGGGATTGGTGGGCGTGGCGCTGTGTGCTTGTACCGGCACGTGGTGCGCGGCGATCTGGACCTGCGGCACGTACGTCACCGCCTGGGACTGAGGGATCCGCGCCGCGCCCGCCGGAGCGACGGTCACGACCTGCGGCTGTTGGTGGGGATCGGGCCGCTTCGGCAGGATCCGAGGTGTACCGGGTCCCCAGTTCGCGGTGGGCTCGCGATCGAAGGTCGACTCCTCGTCCTGGAGCCTGGGCGGATTCCCCTTGGATCCCGCGAGCCTGCGAGCTGCGCTCTCGAGCTGATCCTTGACCTCCTGAGCGCGACCGTCGGTGCCGTCGCCGACATGGACCCCCCACGGTCCATTGACGTCGGTCCCCGCCGGTCCGATCGCGAGCTCGACCGCGTGCAGCGTGATCGTCGGGCGGGTCTGGTCGCGGCTCTCCGCATACGCCCGCATCAGCACGCGCTGCTCGGCCCACTTCTCGGTGACCACCATCACCGATCGGTAGTGACTGGGCGACGCCCCCGGGCTGCGCAGCCACACGTCGACGAACCGGATCTGAGCCATGCGACCGAACAATCATAGCGCGGTCCGTGACAGCCTTGGCGCGTGCCGCGCAAGCTTCCCGAAGTAGTCGTCTTCACCGTGTCCCTGGTCGTGCTCCTGTTCGGGGCGATCGGTGGTCCGGGCGGGGACACCGCTTCGGATCCTGCGGTGCTCGCGGCCCCGCTCGAACACGCGGCGGCTCCGCTGTACGGCATCATCGCAGGTGCGGCGGTGTCCCTGCCGATCGGAGACGCCGGGGTTCGGCTCGCGATCCTGGCTGCCGTGCTCGGTGCGCTCACGCTCGCCGGCGTGGTCGCCGCGTGCCGCGCGTTGCTCCCGAAGGATCCTGCGGCGGGGGTGGTCAGCGCCGTGCTCCTGGGGCTCGCGCCGCCGTTGCGCGATGCGGCGGGGTTCGCGGCGCCATCGCTGCTCGCCGCGTGCGGCACGGTGTGGATGATCTCATTCGCCGTCGAGCACGCGCATACGCCATCGCGCCGGGGTGCCGCGCGAACGTTCGCGGCCATCGCGATCGTGATCGGGAGCGCACCGTGGCTCGGTACGGCGCTCGCGATCCCCATCGTCGGCTGGATCGCACGCCCGCGTTCGTCGCGTCGCGTGATCCCGATCGGGATCGGTGCGCTCGGTGTGCTCGTGACCGTGTGGGGGATCAGCGCGAGCGGACGGCTGCCGGCGCCGGCGCCGAGCCTCACCGCGATGGTCTCGGCCTCGGGAGTCGGGTCGTCCGCGATCGTGATCGGCGCCGGCCTGCTCGGCACGGCGTTCGGAGCAGTCACCGGGCTACCGCATGCGCGGTGGCTCGCGATCGCGATCGCGATCACGGCAGCGCACGCGATCGTGATCGATCCCCAGCCGGCGCCGCTGCTCGGATTGCTCGCGATCGGCTGTGCGGTGATCCCGAGCGCGATCGTGCGCGCGGTGGGCTCCCCTCGGAGGACCCTCGTCGCGGTCGTCGCCGGCGTTCCGCTCGTCGGTGGAGCCCTGCTCACCGGACCGGCGCTCGCGATCGATGATCCAGGCTCCGCCCCAGCGCGGTCCGAACCTCGATGATGATCGGCCCCCTGGGCCGCCGCGGCTCTCGAGCGGTTCGTAGCCGCGCCGGAGCGCCCTGCTTGCGGAGGCCCCCAAAAAAACCGCCGGTAACCTTGGGGAAGGCTACCGGCGGGACCCGCACGGAGGTGCGGGGGTCAGTGGCGGCCTCTGGCGCGGGTGGAACGCCAGCAGGTCGCCGAGCGAGCTGTCAGGAGGACGCGTCCCGAGGCAAGCAACGTTGCCCGGGTGACGTTGTGCAGTTGGGGTCGTGCTGTGCACGGCCGATACCAGCCGGCTACCGGCCGCGACTTCGATGACTTACACGTCGAACGCTCGGGGTGCTCGCCTCTGCGGCGTGCGTCGAGGGCACGTCGAGCGATATCGCACGGTGCACGGCGCACGGAACACGTCCCGTGGGTATCCCACTGGCATCGCAAGTGCAATGTGGCGTCGCCATGCCGCGTGAACCAAGACGAGTCGCACAGAGCTACGACGAGCTCGTTCGTCGCACCGTGCCCGAACCGGATAGCTCGTTCCGGCCGACGCAGCTGCAGGAGCAGCAGGCTTACGAAGGCACGAGGCTCCTCTCCGACGAGGAGCAGGCGCTCCACGATCGGGTGGCCGCGGCCCTCGCCGAGCTCCCCGGCATCGATCCGAGCACGCTACAGATCGAGGTCGATCGCGAGATGGTCACCCTTCATGGTCAGATCGCAGATCCGAGCCTGTTCGATCGGATCGAGCAGCGGATGGACGCGGTCGATGGCGTCCGCGGGGTCGTCAACCAGCTCGTGGTCGGAACGGCCGATCGCCCCCCACCGGAAAGACCGCGCTAATTCGCGCACTCGGGCGGGCCCTACGGCACGCCGAGCGCCTACGCACAGACCAAGGGCGTGTGCTGACAGGCTTACGCACCCCTGCGGCGCCTCGGATTTGGTATCGAACTGGCATATACGCTGCACCGGCCTGAATGCATAACCACTAAGAGATAGCCATGTTTTCCTGGGCAATCGCATTCTTCGTCATCGCGTTGATCGCAGCGGTCTTCGGCTTCTCCGGTGTCGCTGCGAGCGCCGCCGGCATCGCGAAGATCATCTTTGTTGTCGCGCTCATCCTGGCGATTGTCAGCCTCTTGGCTGGTCGCCGGCCCGCCGTTTGAGTGCGACCCTAGGGCGCAGCATCGAGCTGGGCTCACTGGCGGCAGAAAGGTAAGACCTCGCAGTGAACGGAACTATCCTGATCGTAGACGACGACGACGATACCGCCGTGCTCCTGCGCGACAGCCTGCGCAAGCGTGGGTTTGACGTCGACGCCGTCAACTCCGCCCAGCAGTGCCTCGAGCACCTGCGGACCGATCCGGCGGATGTCGTCGTGACCGACGTCCAGATGTCCGGCATGTCTGGCATCGACCTCTGTCAGGAGCTACGGCAACGGTATCCGGATCTGCTGCCGCTCGTGCTGACCGGCCAGGGTGGCCTCGAGACCGCGATCGCCGCGATCCGGGCCGGGGCCTACGACTTCATCACCAAGCCGGTGAAGGTCGATGCGCTGGCGATCGCGGTGGGGCGTGCGCTCGAGCATCTCTCGCTCAAGCGGGAGGTCAAGCGGCTGCGCACCGCGGCCGACCGAGACATGCCGATCGACGGGATCGCCGGCTCCAGCCCGGCCATCCGCGAGACGATCGAGATGATCCGCCGGGTCGCCGATAGCGACGCGACCGTGCTGGTCACCGGCGAGTCCGGGACCGGCAAGGAGCTGGTCGCGCGCGCCCTCCACAATCTCTCGCCCCGGCGCGATCAACCGTTCGTCGCCGTGAACTGCGCGGCGATGCCGGCCCCGCTGCTCGAGAGCGAGCTGTTCGGTCACGTCCGCGGCGCGTTCACCGACGCCAAGCGGTCTCGCGCAGGTCTGTTCGTGCAGGCAGGCGCCGGCACGATCTTCCTCGACGAGATCGGCGAGATGCCGATCGAGATGCAGGTCAAGCTGCTGCGCGTCCTCCAGGAGCGCAAGGTCCGGCCGGTCGGTGGTGACGAAGAGGTGCCGTTCGAGGCGCGCGTCGTCACGGCGACCAACCGGGATCTCGAGACCGAGGTCGACGAGAAGCGGTTCCGCGAGGATCTGTTCTATCGCATCAACGTCGTCGCGATCCCGGTACCTCCGCTGCGGTCGCGCGCCGGTGACATCCTCCTGCTCGCGCAGTACTTCCTCAAGCGGATCGCCGGTCGCACCAACAAGCCGGTGCAAGGCATCTCGGGCCCCGCCGCTCGCTTGTTGATGGACTATGACTGGCCGGGCAACGTCCGCGAGCTCGAGAACTGCATGGAGCGCGCGGTCGCCCTGTGCCGCCTGGACGAGATCACGGTCGATGACCTGCCGTCCAAGGTGCAGGAGCACCAGAGCTCGAAGATCGTGATCACGACCGAGAGCCCGGGCGAGCTCATCACGCTCGACGAGATGGAGCGCCGCTACGTCCGCCAGGTGCTCAACGCGGTCGGCGGCAACAAGACCCATGCCGCGCGCATCCTCGGCATCGATCGCCGGTCGTTGTACCGGCGCCTCGAAGAGCCGCGCCACGAGCAGAAGCCCGCTCAGCCCGACGGCGGACACCGCATGCCGACGAATCCACCCCAGCACAGCGGCA
>WBZN01000356.1_pt1 | contig 41955 bp, 39 predicted proteins | sample 5204281 | NCBI WGS metagenome assembly WBZN01 (sample SAMN12344347, study PRJNA552823) | activated sludge metagenome | biome: Activated sludge suspended growth; feature: Nitrification reactor; material: Wastewater; isolation source: activated sludge from nitrification reactor of wastewater... | reverse complement strand
GTGTCCATCCTGTGAGGGCCTTTCTGAAGCGCTTCCTGCGCTTCAGATCTAGGTACCGGGGAATAATTTTGTTAGAGAGTACTGAGGGGTTTGGGTGTTGTGGTTTTGTTTTCGAGGCCAGTTTTCCTTTGGAGATTTCTTTATCCATCAACACTCTAAGGGTCCAGTTCCTTTGTGATATGCTTCGCAAACTCTTCTTTCTTGACCAATAAATCTGCGGCTCGCTGGTCAATTCTAACCTGGTACATATCTGAGGGGCGCAAAAAAATAGGCAGCAGCCCTTTACCGACGGGATTAATCAAGTAATCCCAGGGCCATTTATTTTTAAACCACGTCATTTGCGCGAGACACTTTTCGATCGCATTGCCGCAGTCCGAACCAAAATGATTCTTCATCAAAGAATAATATTGGTTCACGGTCTCGTTAGGCCGCAGAAGGATTTTAACAGGAATGAGATCAAACAGCCGCGCGGGGTTGTCAAAGACATCTTCGCTGCGGGATCCTACACCCGTCTGACTGAGTTTAAGTTCGCGGGTGACCATGTAAACGGCCCTTGTTTCTTGCTTCACACTCTCGGATAGAAGAGACTCAGCTTTCAAAGGAAGAAAGGATTCATAGAGGCTGCGAGGGATAACAGTTCGTGGATTTCTCTTGATTTCGGCTTGAAGAAAATCTGCATTCATAGTCATAAAATGCGTCGCAAGCATTCCTTCAATCAAAAAACTTTCCTGGTAAAAGCCTTGCATAAAGCGGTTTGATAGTTCGAGATTCTTCCAGACCTTGTCCTTTTCACCGCGCTCGAGCCACTCGGCCAATTGCAATAAAAACAATTTGTGCATCTCACTGGATAGAGGATGCCCTAAAAAACTGGTCAGGGGGGTCCGAAGCTCTTCCCTGAAGTAATTCGTCCCCGCGCCGTACTCCATCAGGTGAGTATACTGAGCCGCAGTCTTCCTGTTTTTTTCCAATATTTGCTTGAACTCCGGATGGTGGTGAAGCACCTCGACCGAACAAGCTTCTTTTTCTCCACAGGCGACAGAGTCCCTGGTCCACGGCTCTCTTTTCTCGAGGCCCTTCCAAACATCTGCCTTCTGACGTTGATTCCAAAGTTCCATCCCTCTTTTTTCGGGATCTTTTTCATCTCCGGCGTAGAGTCCCAGCATAAAGAAATAAGATTTCCTCTGCTGCTCGGTGAGAGGGCTTTCTTTTTCGACGATCGCTTTCACCTCGGGCAATAAAGGCTCATCGAAGGAGTTGAGGAGCCAAGTTCCCACGAGGCCAAAGGCGATGACTCCGAATAAACCAAGCACACACCGAACAAACCATTTTCTCATTTGAAGTCCCTCTCCTCAGCTAAGTTTTTCTAAGAAGTCCCCAAACCGCAAGGGAAAAACAAACAAAGTCACCCTTGAATACATTTTAGGATTCAGGAAGCAACTACAGCCCTCTTCGCGGAAAAAGTTTTCGTCTTGACCTTTTGCCCTTTGAGAATGTGTTGCCACCTTGAGATCATTTCATCCATCCCAGATACCTCAGAACATCGTCTAACATTTTTATATCTTGAACCGCGTGGGCATCGTGATTTCCACCCAGTGTCGTCAGCAAAACGGCACAGAGGATCCAGAAGCTGACAACAAAGCGGAGCCAACGGTTTTGCCAACCGAAACGGCCGCGCGACTCGGTAGATTTTTCGAGCAATCTTTCGACACGTATTTTAAGTAATGATTTTTCGCGAAAGAACGCGGAATACAGCACGAAATTTTCTGCCGTGGACGGGACTTCTTTGAGCTTCACCAAAGCGGACGCCAGAACTACAGGATTTTGCCCTGAATGCACGGCCCATTGATCGGCGACGATCTCACGCAGGCGGTCGATTTTGCGGCTCAAGGCACGGTAACCGGGAATGAACCAGAACAGATCCCCCAGAAATTGAATAAAGAGATTCACGAGCAGATCCAATTGGCGAATGTGCCCTAGCTCGTGAGAGATCACGGCCTCCCGCTCCGCTTCGCTTAATTTTTCAAAAGCCTTACGGGGCAGACAAATGTAGGGGAACCAAAGGCCCCCGGTAAAAGGCGTTCCTAAAAATTTTTCGGAGATATAAATATCGACCGGGCGATGCAAAACTTTTTCGGTTCGCAGAGGCAAAGCCTGCCTTCGGTCCCGCCGGCGTCCGCGCTCAAATTTCACTAGGCCCCGAATACGCCTTGCCACCAAGCCAAATGAAACCACGCCGATGAAGACCACGATCCACCCCAGAATTTGATCGCCGCCTATTCGATGCAGCCCAATCGCCAAGTAATCCCCGACACTCGCCGCGTACTCTTTGCCATTCACATCTTGCACGGAAAAAATCAGGCTGAAAGAGGGTCCCCATTCACTGAAACCGGCGCCCAAAGAAAAAATTTGATGCCGCGGCGGCAAGTTAAAAGGATCAATCCCGGTGTAGAGAACTGACTCGGCGGGCAAACCCCGCACACAATCAAAGACAATCTTAAAAAAAGGCAGCGAAAGGAGAAACAACTTCCACGGGCCCATTTCAATTCGGAAGAACCAAATAAAAAACAAAACCGCAAGCAAGCCTGCCGCAAGCGAAAAGGCGGAGTTGATCAGAAGGTTAAAAAAAACGGCAGTCATCCCCATAGACACTTATTACTACGTTCGTAGTTTTTGTCAATCTTTTAAAAGCGCCGTCCATTTGTCGAGAGCTTTTTGCGGAAAAGCCCCGTTGGCCACAGCGAGTTCCATCTCGGCACGATCTAATGGCCTACCACTCACCATTTTGCGGTAAAGATCCGAAATCAAAAACCGGTGCGGAGCGAGTTCAACGCAGCTCACCTCGTCGGTCCGAAAGATTTTTCCGGGCTGAAGAATACGAAAGTAGACGCCGCTGCGGCCGCAATCCTGCATAGCCTTTTGCGCTTCAGGATGCTGCAGGCGAAAATTCAATTTCCCGCAAGGAATGCGGGGATAGACCGCCTGGGCGCACACTTCACCAAACTGAAAAATATCGCCCACGCTGATTTGGCTTTCATCGAAATTATCCAGAGTGACATTTTCACCCAATGATCCAGCCTCGTACTCCGAGCGCCCCAGAAGCTTCATCAAAGTCAGGGCACTGGTGACACCGTAAGCATACAGAACGGCGAATTCAAGGCCGTGCACCTGGGGGGCCTGAAAAAAATTTCCTTCGATATGGTCCCTGTGCACCACCAGAGGCCCCGCCACCGGATGACGGAGCATCGAGGAAACAACGGACTTTCCCCTCCACTCCATCTCGGCAGGCTTTCCCACATTCAAAGAAACAATTTTAAACACGAAGGACCTCCGAACTTTCTTTTTTTGTGGGCTCCAGGCGACGACGTAACTTCCCTTCCGAAATTTCTAAAATCTGATCGCAGTCGCGCACTGTTCCCAACCGATGGGCAATGATCAACATCGTTACTCCTGCACAGGATTCACGAACCACCCTCTGAACCAAAGCATCGGTTTTCACATCCACGCTGGCGGTCGCTTCATCAAGAATGATGACTTTGGCCTTCAAAAGCAGAGCCCGTGCAAGACACATCAACTGCCGCTGACCTTGGGAAAGGTTCGCTCCATTTTCGCTCAGAAAAGTTTGCAAACCTTCCGGCAAGCTGCGCACATAAACTCCTAAGCTTGTGCGATCGAGGACGTTCCAAAGTTCCGCATCGGCGAATTCTTCATAGCGATCCAAATTCGAACGGATCGATCCCATAAATAAAGTCGGATCCTGCGGAATGACCGCAAGGGCTTTGCGCAGACGCGCCAGCGGAATCGAAGCGATATCCACGCCATCAATCAAGATTGATCCACTTTCTAGTTCGGTAAAACGGTACAGGGCTTGAAACAAAGTGCTTTTCCCTGAACCCGTACGCCCGATAATCCCGACCTTGCTCCCCGCCGGCACATCAAAGCTCAAGCCCTTCAGAACCAGCGGTAAGTGCTCGGCATAGCGCAGGCAGACGTCTTGGAAACACACCCGGCCTTGAGAGGGCCAAGTCATCAAAACCTCGTCCGACTTCGCCGCCGTTGTCATCACGGAAGACTCCTGCGGAAGTTGAGAATAATATTTCACCCTCTCCATACTGGTCATACGGGCCTCCACCTCGGCCCAAATCCGCACGCCCCAGTTGAGCACGCCCCAAAAACTTAAGGAGTACACCGTCAGTAGACCGGCGGTCGCCGGCGCAAGAGTGTGGGCTCGCACCGACAGCACAATGGCAAAGGCCGTAAATAAGGCGACAAGCCCGCCCACCAAGGGAATACGGCTTGAAAACCAGCGGTTGATCATAAAGTTTCCGTAGTACATCCGCTGGCTGTGGCTCAGCCGTTTATAAAACTCCTCGAGGAACCATTGTTTTTTTCCGTAGGCCCGAATGACTACAAGTCCCTGTAAGGTCTCTTTGAAGTGAGCGTAACGAGGCGAGCGGGAGAGCGAATCCAAACGCTTCGCTTCACGTGCACTCGCACGGTACAATTTCTGAATGCGATAATAAATAAACATCATCGGCGCAATCAAGATCAAAACCCAGGGTAAAAGGCTCACGATCAAGGTCAGCGTCACTAAAATTTGCGCCACGCATTTCATGGTGTGTTCAAAGGACCACTGCAATTGAATATCGATGGCCTCCATGTCCCTTGAAAAACGCTGCAGAATGCGACCCGCCGGTGTCGAGTCAAAAAATCGCACGCTCGCCCCCAAAATAGATTGGAGCATTTTATCGTGAATATTTCTACCCGCAATAAGCCCTCTTTTAAGCCAGAAAAGGTCAGCCGAAAGAGTTCCCATCAGAACAAGCAAACCCAAGGCCCCATAGACAAAAATCGCATGCAGGGGATGGCCCGCTATTCCGCGTAGCCACGAGCTTGCAGGAGTCTGCGAGGGCGTCCGGAGAGTTTCTGAAACATAGGCCAACCATATTTTCTGCGCGAGGGGGAAAAGAGTACCGCTGGCCGCCGCTGCAAAAAGAGAGATTAAAATCCAAGGCCGGAAGCGCCGATTTTCGCCGCCCAAAGAGAGGATATAATCCCAATAGACACTACTGCGAACCGCGCCCAAAGCGCGATCTTCGTCTTCGGTAATGCGCAAAGCCTCTCCCGTCGTGACCGGTGTCGCCGTTTCCGCAGCAGGACCCGCGGCCGTCGTCGTCTGGGAGTAGGAGTACTCTTCGAGATAATGGCGAAAGGCGACACAGCTTTCACGCAGTTCCGCAAAGGGGCCTACTCCGACAAGGTGACCCGCTTCCAGAAAAGCAATCTGATCGAATTTTTCAAGATGACTCAAGCGATGGGTCACCACGAGCTTTGTTAAATCACGCCACTCGTCGAACAGTAAATTCTGCACGAGAATATCTTCGGTGTGAGGATCCACCGCCGAAAGAGGATCATCGAGCACCACCATTTGCGGTCGATGCAAAATTGCGCGGGCCAGGCTCAAGCGCTGGCGCTGACCACCGGAAAGATTAATTCCTTTTTCACCAATTTCGGTTCCCAGACCACCGGCCATGGACTGGACATCGGGCCAAAGATGGGCAAGCTCCAAAGCCTTTTGCAATTGTTCTTCAGAAACCTCGGGATGACCAAAGCTTAAATTCTCGCGCAGACTGCCGTTTAAGATATAGCTTTCCTGCGGAACGTAGCCGATACGGCAGGTTTTCCTTTGCTCGCCTGTCATGGCCAAGAACGAAACCTCGCCCGCACTTTTCTCCACTTCACCGAGCAGGGCGTGGATCAAAGTCGATTTTCCACTTCCCACGGGACCCACAATGGCCAAACTTTTTCCGGGCAGAAGAGTCAGATTTATTTCAAGCAAAGCAGGATGCCTTGATTCACCGAGATGAACCGACAGATCTTTGATCACAAAACCCACGGGCTGCGGATCGAGGGCTTCCTCACCCGCCGTTTCGAGGACGGTCGGTTGCTGTAAGAACTGGGCAATGCGATTCCCGCCCACTTTCGCGTTGATCATCACCGAAATCACCCGCGAAATAAAAGCGAAGGGATCTTCCAATAAAGAAAATAGACTCACGCAAGTGAAAATCAAGGCCGGATCGAAACTGCCTCCGCGCAGAGAGTGCACCGCGAGGACCGAGAACAAAACCAAAGTTCCCACCGAAACGTAAAGCAGGGTCACCATCAGCTCGGCGCGCGCAATGCGACGACGCGCGGTCAATTCGTGAGCGCGGATGCGCGCCACTTCGTCCCCGACGCTTTTCTCCCAGACAAAATACTTCACCAAGCGGATGGCATTGAGAATCTGCGCCATGAGACTCACGCGCGTATCTCGGTGCTGCATCAGTTGCTCATCAAAGCGGGTAAAGTCGCGACTGACTTTAGAGGTCAGCGGAGCCAGCGTTGCTAAAAGAATCACCGCGACCCAGGCTGTGCTACCAAGATAATAGAACAATAAGCCCATGGCTCCTGAAATCATAACACTGCAATAAACCAAATCACCAAAGGCTCCCGTCGCTTCGGCCACCGAGTCCGTATCGATGCTCAAATGGTTGACGATATCGCCCACCGGAATTTTCTCACGCGCCGTTTTACTCAAGACCAGAGCATGGCGAAAGATTTTAGTATTTATTATGTTCACCAAAACCTGCATACGCCGCAGATTGTGATAAAAATAATGCTGAATGCAAAGGCCCGCAAGAATTCCCGAGCCGCCGATGCCGACGGCATAAAGAAGAGCGGAGGTCATGGCCTGGGAATCCCCGAGACCCGCTTCGAGCCGCTTCACAAAACCATTGACGAGCAACGGGCCGGTCAGGCTCAACAGCGCATTTCCCAAATAAAAAAACATCGTGAAAGCCCATCCCCGAAAAGACACGCGCAAAAGACTTTTGAGCAGGGCCGGACCCGAACGCCAGTTGATTTTGGTCTCATCGAAAGGGGCAAAGGTCGGCTCCAGCTCGGGTGGAAGGACGGGAAGATCCTCGGCCTGCAGACTTTGTCGGGCTCCGAAAGCGATGAGGGGGTTGAGATCAGAAAAAAAAGCTTTGCGCCAAAGACGACGAAGCCAAAACATAAAAACTCCAAAATTCAGAAGACATCGGTCAAGACCGAATCAATTTTAATTTAAAGGAAAAACAAAGTGGGGGGAGATGCGAGGCTAATTCTTCGGAAGGGAGGAAAGCCCAGCGGTCAGAATGGAATCAAGTCCAAAAATATTTAACATGTAGGGCCTCCTTCCTTAAAAAAAGCGTGCAAGATAGGTCCATCCTACACGCATTCAAAAAAATTTGTAAGTTCTTTTTTTATTTTTTAAGAAAAGGTCTGTCACCACCGCGTAAAAGAAAATTTTAATCTTTTTCTAAAACAGATTAAAAAAAACTAATCACAGAGGGCGATGGCTTCGCTCTGCGGCGTTGCCTTGAGGTTCAATCCCATACTATCTGCGCGAACTTCAAAAGGAAAAGCACTGCAGACTCCCTGGTTCGTCAGAAGCTCCACTTTACCGTGAGAGCCATTTACTTTAATACTTTTCACCTGCAGCAGCTGAAGAGTGTTTTGGGTTTTGAGCATCTCGAGGACCGCCTGATAGGCGGAAAGGCTCTGCTGGAGGGGCTCCTGCATCGAAGCGCTTTTGCGATCGGGCTTTTTCTCCGGCCCCTTGGCGAAGGCGGCCGAGGTGAGAGAGCAGGCAAGAAGACAGAAAAGAAGACTCTTATATTTCATGGGAACTCCTTGGTTGTTTTTTTCGACTCACTTCAATTTTGAAAGGGGAATCAGTTGAGTGAAAATAAGGTAGACCTCTTCCTTCTCTCCTGCGTCCAAATACTTTGCGAGACCGCGACGGAATTTTTTCAGCCTCACCTTAGCCTCTGGGATTTTTCGTGGCCCCGTCGCCATGATGATCGAACCGATATCGGAAAAATCCGTCAGCTGCGGGTCGGTGTCTAAAATGTGTCGGCGCAAAAGCTCTACTTTATCTAAAAGAATAGCTTGGTTATCGACTTTGATGGGTTCGGTCGTGGAAAAGGCGATGTCCACCGGAACGAGACGCTCTCCGTTTCTTTTTAAAAAACCAATTTTTTCAAGATGGCTCAAAGCCATTTGGGCTTGCTTTGCCGAGATCGACAGACGCTTTGCTATCCACGCAGGATCCGCTTTGAACGCCTTCGTTTCGGCAAGCCCCATGATTGCGGAATAGTACCAATGGCGAATCACCGGTTCTAGATCCTGCGTGCGAGGAAGTTCGATATAGGGATCATGTTCAGCCTGCAAAAGAAGCGCTTTTTCTTCTGCCCCTAATTGAAGATTCTCAACGAGATGCCGAGCCATGGCTTTTGAAAGATTACTTTTCCCCGTCAGCAACCGGGAGAGCGTTGCGGGACTCACGCGAAGTCGCTGGGCCAAGGCCCGCAGGGAGTAGCGCGGATTTTTTTTGCGCGCTTTCTGCAATTCTTGCTCGAGGATGAATTTAAGGAAAGTTTCTTTTTTTTTCAAACCTAACCTCTTCACTGAACTGGAATCCAGTTTACGTCTTATTTTTAGGGCTGTCGTGTTTCAAATTTTCTGGGCAACACTTTTTACTTGGGGTAAGTTTTCTGCAAACGCGCGAGGTCGCCCGCGCTCAGTTCATGGCCAGGGTGGATCTCGTTCTTGGGATCGACCACATGCATGGTCGTTAAGCCGTTCTTCGCGAACATCGTCGGTGGATAAAGCATAATGGATTGAAAATCAAAAGGCGCAGCCCCACTGACTTTCATGAGTGAAGCCGGAACAAGTTCGAAATTTTTCTTCGCGGAATCTTGAACATTTTCTAAAACCACATGCACCGAGCCTTCACGGTCCGAACGATTTTGCTCGTGGATGAAACCGAGGGCGTGCATGATCTCGTGGGCAATCTCGCTCGGCCCGCATTCGGGGCCAATCCAAACGGGCTGCTTACCCCCGACTTTGCCGACGTAGGACTTACAGCCAGAAACCGCATTTTGAAAAACCAAAACGTCTTTTTCCTCTTGATAGGGAACAAGTTGAACCGGCGTATCGACGAACATGGCGAGGGCTTGAACCACTCGATCCGGTTTTTCTAAATTATTTTGAATAAAAAAAGGAACTCGTCCCCCCGGCCAGAGGGTCAAGTCTGAAATTTGCGTGCTGCCTTGGGAAACATCCGCGACCTTGGGAGTTCCCAGAACGATATCTCCATCGACCGTGGCGAGACCATCTTTATCGACTTCAAAGTGCACGCTCAGGGGACCCATAACTTCTGCGGACGAAGACAGGGTGGCTCCTTCGTCTTCGTCCTCTTCTGTTGATTCTGTTTCGGGCGGCTGAGAGGAGGCTTGATCGACCCTCTCCGAAGGCGTCTCAGTAACCAGAGGTTGGACCGGAACCAAGGCCGGTGCCACGACCGATTTTTCAAAGAGGGACGCGATGAAAGAAGGATAAATCTTGTTATGGAAAAGACAAAAGGTGAGACCGCACATGATGATGAAAACACAAGCCATTTCGCTCTTTCGCAGAGAGTCCCCCGGTGCAAAGTCTTTTCTTTATTCTACACTTTGAAAACGTCGATGCAAATTGAAAAAACGTCTTCACTCTTCGTGGGTCGCACGATTGGGTGGATCTGCTCGAGAACGGTGACTTGATCTGTCGCAAAGATAATCACATAATGCAAATCTATTTCCTGTCCAAAAAAGAGACGGTCCATTGCGAGAGACCGCAGCGAAGTCCGATAATTCCCGCCTTCAATGGGTCTTTATGTAAGTCATTGGTGGGTTCCGTTGGAATTTTCGAAGCCGGGCTTGGCGCTTTTTTTGCTTCGTGCATAAAGTGCTCTATTGCCGTCATTCCTTGATATTGATCTCAAAAGAAAAGCTCTTTGAAGGTGGTCTCCTTGAAACTCCGATCCTCTTTTTTCACGCCTGTCTTCTTTTTGGTCAGTTTTTTGCTCAGCGCGAGCCCGCTCCTTGCTCAGGCTGCAGACGAACAGGCACCCACAGTCGAGGCCTCGCGTTCCGTGCTTTTCTCATCCTATGATTCTTTGGAGGTTCGCCTTGAAGCCCCCTTGGCCGATCTTTTTGCTAAGAAAACCGGCTCAGACTTTTTTGCTTGGAAAAAAGCCAGGGTCGCAGGACGTCTTGTTTATCAAGATCACAGCATTCCGGTGGAGATTCGCATGCGTGGATTTTCTACGTTGTTCAATTGCAGATTTCCAAAATTAACTTTGAAAATTGAAAAGGATCAAGCGAAGGGAACGCCCTTTGAAGGCTTAGGCAAGGTGGATCTCGGCACCCATTGTGATTCCGTCACAGATGATAGTTTCAAGACGATGAAGTTCAATCACCGTGAAAGCTTGATCTATCGTTGGCTCAATATTCTAGGAATTCCCTCTTACGCCACTCGACCCGCGATGTTCACCTATCACGATACCTCCACGCAAAACGCCCTCGCCGACACGCGCGAGCAAGCTTTCTTTATTGAAAATCTTTCAAGCTTCTTGAAGCGGGCTCACGGGATCGAGATTCGCGCCCAGAAGGATGAAACCCACGCCGCCCCGGCCGCGGGCGAAGAGCCAGATCCTTCCGTTAAAAAAATCTATACGGATGTTCCTAACCATCCTCAAATTGATCTTCAGCAGATGGCCCGGATCGATTTTTTTGAAAAGTTCATCGGTAACGGAGATTATCATCTAGAAGCTAATCTCATTTGGAATTTGAAATTGGTGGAACTGCCGAACGGCTCTTGGTTTCCCATCCCGATGGATTTTAATTTCGCCACCGTTGTGATGGGCTTCCATCCTGTTTTTGATGCGCAGGCTCCTTTTCTCGCGGCCGCGACCAAAGAACTGAAGTTGCAAATCATCGCTACGTTTGAAAGTCAGCGGGCCCTCCTATATGACTCTTTAACCTCGCTTGCGGACGATCCTGCGGGAGTTCAACTCTTTAAAACGACCCTCGACTCTCAGTTCGCTTTGATAGAAAAATTCAAGACCTCGCTGCCGTAAAACGGCTTTAGACTTCTTTACGGGCAAACCTTGTCCCGCCTTGACTTACATATAATTTACATATATTCCTTAACACAGGTCAAACGGGGACCGAGGGGGGATGATGGCCGCTTCGCAAAAAATCAATGAGCGGAAACTTTCAACTCTGAAACTGTCAGAGCAAAAACTATCAGAGCTGAAGCTTTTAATTGGTCATCTCGAAAATCCCGTGCAGCGCGAGGTCTACCCCTCTTCGACCTTCTCCTCTGGCATTCCCAAGGGGCTCATCGTCGAATTATTAGGTCCCGCAAAAACAGAATGGCTGCTGCATTTTCTCAGCGAGAATTCCCGGCCCCGCATTTTCTGGATCGAAAAAGAGCAATCTATTTTACCCACCGCCCTCCAACAAAGGGGAGTGGATCTTCACCGCATCACCTTTGGCCTTTTTACCAAGGACGCGGCCCTCACCCTCCGGCGCATTCTGCAAAGCCAGCTTTATCCCATCGTGATCGCGCCGAATCTTTTTACCGAGATCCGTGTCCTTAAAAATTTTCAGATGATGACCGAAAAATCCAATGCCGTGCTTTTTCTTTTTGGTCAAAGCACCGCTTCGACGGCCTGGCCCATTGCTTTGCAAATCGAGATTGAGCGCCGCTTAGATCACGGTGAAAAAAAATTTCAGCTTCACATTCTGCGACAGAAATACGGACGTCTTTCATGAGGGTGGCTTGCCTGTGGTTTTCGCAATCTGCCCCCGTACAGAAAGTCGCCGAGAACTGCCTGCGCTTCAGCCCGCAGATTTGTTTTCGCCGCGACCATGCGGTCTTCATCGAGATCGGCAAATGCCATCACCTCTATTCGGAAGAGGGTTTCCTTGCCCGCCTGCACGTGATCCTGCGACGGATGAATCTCAAGGCTTCCTGCGCAATTGGCCAGGATATTCCTGATTCTTTGCTGATGGCTCAATTCGCACAAAAAGATCTTCTTTCTTTACCGCTGGCAGCCCTGCTGGACCTGGCCGATCCCTTTGATCGCGATCCCGTGATGCGGAAATATATTTCTAAGATGATTTCTTCTTTTCAAGATTTAGGTCTGAGGACTTTACGACAATTCCAAAAAATTCCTACCGCTGAACTGACGACTCGTTTCGGCCAAATAGGCATTCTCTGCCAACAGCGTTTGCGGGGGGATTTCACTCTCCCCTGGCCGGCCTGGGCGCCGGAAGAGATTCTTTTTGAAAAATCGGAATTTCCCTATTTTGAATTTTACGGCGAACTCGAACCTCTGTTGTTTGAACTGAAAAAACACTTGGATTTGCTTTTTCAACGTCTCTGGGCCCGGGCCCTCAAAGCGCAAAGTCTTCAAGTCAAAGTCTTTTGCGAAAAAACTTATTCGAACCCCGACCCCTGCCGCAGTTTTCATTTTGATTTTCTTCTGCCGCAGAGTTCAACCAAAGGGGCCTTGAGTATCCTTAAGGAAAGACTCAGCCGGGACTTCCAACGCGCTCCCATTCGTTCGCCCATCGAAGGGCTCGAGACAAGGGTGACCTCCACAGCCCCCGGGGGTATGGGGCAAAAGAATTTTCTGCATCATCGCGAAGAGACCGCAGAACAGTTGCACTCTTTACTCAGCCAGCTGTGTGAAACCCACGGAAAAGAAAATATTTTTCAAGCGGAACTCACCGAAGAAAGGTTGCCCGAAAAAAGTTGGCGCAAGTCTTTGCCTATTTCCTTTGCCGAAAATCCTGCGGCCGTTTGCATTGAAGGCCGCCTGCCCCTGCGGCCTACGCATCTGCTCACGCCTGAAAGAATTCAGATCCTCGAAGGCCTGATGTTCATTCGCGAAAAGCCCTTCAAAATAATCAAATGGACAGAAAACGTCGAGCGTCTCAGCGGGGACTGGCTCGCGAATGACCAGGATTTTTTCACTCCTTCCTATGATCGTGACTATTATCAAGTGGAACTCGAGAACGGCATTCTCGTTTCGATCTTCCAAACACCTCGGCAAGACTTTTATCTCCAGGGCTATTTTGGTTAAAGGAATTCCATGTTCGTCGAATTGAAATGCAAATCTAATTTTTCTTTTTTACGGGGCGCTTCGGACTCCCGGGACCTGGTGGCGAGGGCCCATGCTCTCGGCATGACGGCCCTCGGGGTCGCAGATATCAACGGTGTCTATGCCTTGCCACGCGCCTATGAGTTGCTGAAGGATTCACAAATCCCCCTGCGTTTGATTTGCGGGGCCGAAGTCACCCTCGAGGATCATCCCCCGATCACCTTGCTCGCGCAAACGCGTAAAGGCTACGGACTTTTGTGTCGTATCTTGACTCAGGTCCACGCCGGCAAAGAAAAGGGCGAAGGACGCCTTGCTTTTTCAGAGCTGTCTTTTTTACTCGAGCATTTTCCGGGACGAGGGGCTCTCACCTGCCTCACCGATCTCACAGAAAAAACTCATTTCGAAAAACTGCAGGAGCTTTTCCCTCAGGAGGTTTACTTAACCCTGTGCCGTTACCTTGATGGACTTGATCCCGTTCGCACCCAGGCGGCCCTCAAGGCCTCTCGCAAATGGGGAATTCCCCTCGTCGCGACCAACGATGTCCATTACCATATTCCCGAGCGACGTCCCTTGCAGGATTGCATGACCTGCATCCGCGAAGGCACTAGCTTGCAAAAAGCCGGCTTCAAACTTTTTAGCAATGGAGAACGCTATTTAAAATCTCCGCAGCAGATGCAAGAACTTTTTGCCGATGTCCCCGAGGCCTTAGTGCACACTCTCGAGATTGCCGAAAAGTGCCGCTTTCATATGTCCGAACTGAAATACACCTATCCCCAGGAATTTATCCCCGCGGGCTACAACTCGCAATCCTATTTGGAAGAAATGACTTGGCAAGGAGCCCGAGAAACTTACCGGGGCTTAGTCCCCGCAGAAGTCGAAAAACAAATTCGTCATGAGCTGAACTTGATTCAAAAATTGAATTATCCTGATTATTTTTTAACGATTTACGACATTGTTCGTTTCGCCAAATCGCAGAATATTATCTGTCAGGGCCGAGGCTCTGCCGCGAATTCCATTGTTTGCTACGTTCTGGGAATTACCAGTGTCGATCCGCTCAATATGAATCTGCTTTTTGAGCGCTTCATCAGTGAGGAGCGCTCGGAGCCGCCGGACATCGATGTCGACTTCGAACACGAACGCCGCGAAGAAGTGATTCAATATATTTATGAACGCTACGGCCGCGATCGGGCCGGCATGGTGGCCGCCATCCGCACTTACCAATCCCGCAGTGCTTTTTTAGAAATCAGTAAGGCCCTCGGTGTTGAGGTGGGAACGATTTCTTCGCGGGAACTACAGGATCATTTCGAGCACTACGCGAAAGATCTCACGGTCAAAAGACCCTTTGTTGAAAAATTAGCCGAAGAGATCCATGGCTTTCCTCGGCATCTTTCTATTCATTCCGGGGGGTTTACTTTATCGCACGAGCCTTTGGTTGAGATCGTTCCCATTGAACCCGCGCGAAAGCCGGGACGCACTATCGTTCAGTGGGATAAAAACGATCTCGAAACTCTGGGTTTGATGAAAGTCGATGTGCTCTCGCTGGGATTTTTAACGGCCATGCACAAGGCCTCTGATCTCGCCGGGATCGATTGGCGCTACATCCCACCGGATGATGCCAAAACCTATGAACTCATTCGCAGCGCCGAGACCGAAGGCACTTTTCAAATTGAATCGCGGGGGCAAAAGGCAATGCTCGTGCGCACTCTTCCAGAAAAATTTTACGACCTGGTGGTGCAAGTGGCCATCGTGCGCCCCGGTCCTTCGATCGGTGAAATGATTCATCCTTATATTAAAGGCCGCACCAATGCCCGCCACGGCATTCCTTTCCGGATGGAAGATCCCGTCATTGAAAAAATCCTCGAGCGCACCTACGGGGTTCCGGTGTTCCAAGAGCAGTTGATGAAAATCGCTATCGACAAGGCGGGCTTCACTCCCGGAGAGTCTGATCAACTGCGCAGGACCATCGCCGGCTGGAGAAACGCGAACGTTCTCAGCGATGTGGCACAAAAACTTTATGATGGGCTCTTGAAAAATGGCGTGAAGAAAGATTTTGCTGATCAATTTTTTACCTATCTCAAAGGCTATGCCCACTATGGGTTCCCCGAATCCCATGCGGCTTCCTTTGCCTCGATTGCCTATAAGTCTGCTTATTTGAAGGCCCATCACCCGGCCGAGCTGCTCTGTGGTTTGATCAATTCCCAACCCATGGGTTTTTACCATATTGACACCTTGATCAATGAAGCCCGCCGGAAGGGCGTGAAAATCTTGCCAATGGATCCTAACTTGTCTGACTGGGACGCGAGACTCGAAGCCCCCCAAACTCTGCGTATGGGTTTTCGCAATCTCAAGGCCGTTCCGAAAGAGCAGGTGCTCGAGATGATGGTTCAACGCTTAAAAGCTTTTACTTCGGTTGAGGATTTCATTTACCGCACAAATTTTTCGCGAGAGGCCCTGGAGAATATGGCCATCGCCGATGTCTTTGCTTGCTTTCATTTAGACCGCAGGCATTCCTTTTGGCAGTCCTTGGAGTTCAGCACCCTCTGTGGAAAAAAAGCAGATAAACAGCTCTCTCTATTTAATGAGCAAGCGGGCTTTGAACAAGATCTCGAGTTGTTTGATGCGATGTCTTTACTGGAACAGACGTCTGCCGATTACCGCAAAACAGGTTATTCTCTGCACGGAAATTTCATGCGGGCTTTAAGAATGGAATTCCCGTGGTTGCCGTCTTTGACTTCGGTTGAATTGAAAAAAATTCCTGCTCAAAAGCAGGTGCAGTTTGCCGGCACCTTGATCGCCAATCAAAGACCTGCGGCCGCGAAAGGCACGGGCTTTCTCACCCTGGAAGATGACAAAGGCACCGTGGATTTGATTTTAAAAGAGGAGGTGTATGAGAAGTACAAACCTGTTTTTCAGAACTCCCGTTTTTTAATCGTTCAAGGAAAAATCCAACGCTCGGGCCGTGGGGTCACGGTGCTTGTCACCCAGGTCGAATCCTTTGCGGTCAAACGAAGTTTGAAACCGGAAAGCAATATGGCAAACCCGCGCAGCCTGAGTTCCCTCCACTGGAATCATTAGAACACGCGAATGGATGCCTTTTTTCCGGGCACACAACGTGCAACCGCCCTTGCCAGTGTCAGAGGGGCACTTGTCACTAACCAATTTTTTAAAAGGGGATTTTTATGAAACGTCTTTTTGTTCAAGCGCTGTTATGCGGACTCACTCTTTCTTTGCTCGCCGGTTGCAACCAGGAGGAATCTGAAAATATCAGCAATTTTACCATCCTTCGTTCCTTTTCACTGCGAGACAAAGACAGCCGCATGGTGCAACTCAAACAGAATCAAGATATGGGTTATTATTGGTCGGTTGTTTTGGGCACGGATAATAGCGGTCGTCATGGGATCGCTCTCGTTAATTCGCAAACTCAACAGGTGATTCCGTTCGGAGTCGACCAGAATTTTTACCTCGGTAGCAATAGCACTCTTTCCGCCGCGACAACGGGCCAAGGGGTTTCTCTGCGACAAACAACCGTCTCTGAATCCGATGGCTCTCGCGCTCCTTATACTTTCACTGAGAACTGTGACAATGTGCGAACCGAGCGTATTTGTGATTCCTTCCCCGGCCGCGCCGACCAGTGCCACGATCGCACGATCACCTCCAGCGGAACCCGCCAAGTCGAGGTCACCACGTCAGGCTCTATCTACGAAGTTCAAGTGAAACTGCTGGATTCAAAAAACAATGTGCTGGCTAAATTTTCCTACAGCAAAGATGCCACGAGAGAAAGCCGCAACGCAGGTTCTTGCCAGTAATTGTGATCCGTCGTTGCAATCAGTTGTAGACTCATGCCCTCGCAAGAGGGCATGAAGAATCATGCTTCCACTGCAGGATTTTTATTTTATTCGCCACGGTGAAACGGACTGGAATCGCGAGCATCGCGGGATGGGTCAACAGGATATTCCTTTGAATCCCACGGGTCTCAACCAAGCCCATCAGGCGGCGATCGTCCTGCAGCAAGAGCCGATTCGTTTGATTTGCTCAAGCCCGCTACAACGGGCGCGGGTGACCGCCCAGATTATTTCGGAAAAAATAAAATGTCCCTCGCTTGAAATCCCTGAATTGCGCGAGTGCAGCTGGGGAAATCAAGAGGGACAAATCAAAGGGCAATGGCTGACGGACTGGTTAGAGGGTGCCGCCATTCCGGGGGCTGAAAGTTACGCAAACTTTCTAGAGCGTTCTCTCGTCGGGATCCAGAAAGCCCTTGCGCACGAAGGCCCTGTTCTCATCGTCGCTCATGGGGGAGTATTCTGGACCTTGCAGAAATGGGCTCAACTCGGAAAAAAAGTCGACTTGCCAAATGCCACGCCGGTGCTGCTACGAGCACCTCTTCACCTGGGGCAGCCTTGGGGACTGTGTTCTGTTGATTGATCTTTTCTTTGAGATGAACTGGATAAGCTAATCAATTTGACCTTAACACATAATTAATACCAATTTCTGTGATTACCGAGAAAATTGCATTTACCATTAAATGAAGTGTCAAAAAGATCGTTCCAAGCACTAGTTTTTTAATTTCGCCATGAAAGCTTGGGTGCCTTCAATGGTGAGATCTTTCCAATCAAGATCTTTCAATTTGAGGTCGCTGATCTCAACATCGATCAGCTTCACATTAACGAAACTGCATTGACTGATTTGAACATCACTCCAGTGACAGCGAATGAATTCAGACTTTTCGATACGTCCCCTCCGCAAAAAATCTTTGCCATTGATTTGCATATCTTCAAATTGACTTTCAACGAATTGACTTTCTAATATTTCTAGGCCACTTAGAACTAAGTCCGAGAGTTGAGTTTTCACGAAACTCGAAGCCTCAATCGAGCATCCTTGCAACCTCATATCTGAAAAACCACTTTCTTCCAAAGAAAGATTTTTTACATTTGTCCCCTCAAAACGAACATCAGAAATATGAGCCTTCGATCGAAGATTTAAGTCTTTTAAGGAACATCCTTGAAATTTAGCATCGCTTATACTAGATCCACCTGCCAAATTTAATTTTGTGACTTTACTTCCGTGAAATTGACTGTCATTGATCGCACTCTTCCCAAGCGTAACTTGAGTCAACTGACTTCCGTTCACAGCACAATCTGTAAATTCACTCCCTACAAGATGAAAATGTTCAAGCTTACTGGCATTAATAGAATTATCCGAAAACTCCGATTCTTCCAAATGCAGTCCAGCGAGAGCTGAGGCATTGACACTGTTGTCAGCAAAATGGAAGCCCGAGCCTTGAGGACTTTCGAGTGTAGAAAGATTCACTGAATTTCCACTATAGGAACTCGTAGCAGACACTTGCTCCTCCGGTTCACCCGCATTTTCTTTCAAGGCCGCAATAAGTTCGGCTGCCTGATCAGGCGAAACTGCACCACTCTGGGTCATCTCAATAATTTTTTGAATTTCATCTTTCATTCTCTTCTCCGTTTCTTATTTTTTATCCTGTGCAAAGTCTCTTCGTAACTTCGCTTTCCTTGCTTCAGATCTTCGATCAACGATTGCGTGCTCGCTTCTTCTTGTTCACCTTTGCTTGCTTCCGCAGGCGTCTGGAAACCTAAAATTTTCTCCTTCAGTTGTACAAGCCGGGAGCGGACCGTTGGGTACGACAGACCCAACGGGGCCTCCATCTCTTTGATTCGTCCTTCAAACTGCAAAAACATCCGCAGAAAATGGAGGTCTTCCTCATCGAGGAAACTGAATTCATTGGGCTTAATCACGGCCTGGACCCGACAGGCGCAGGATTCACAATGAATCTCGGTGATTTGAGCCTGAGCCTGGCAATAGGGGCAGCGCAGAGAGGGTTTTAAATTAAACATATTAAGTAAGTATATTAACATATTAAAATTTTCAAATAAATTTTTTAATATATTTAATACTAACTTTATTAGGCAACGAACTAAATGCCTAGACTTCGCTCCTCTCCAAATCAACCGATAAGAAAACGGGGGACATCGCCATGCTTAAAAAATCCTTACTGATCCTCTTGTCTTTCTTTGCTGCACTTTTTTTCAGTTCCGCGGTCTTCGCCGATGCCGAAACGGATGAAATCATCCAAAATGTGCAAAAGGATCTCAATGACGCCACCAAGGTGCAAGAGGCCACTCAGCATTCCACAGAGGCCAAGGCGGCCCATGAAAAAGTTCATGAGCTCGCAGGCACTCCACAGGACGAAAAGGATATCTACGGCCTCGCTTCCGATGTTTTCGGCAATATGAAGGGAAAATCGATGGAGCAAATCATCGAAAGCGTCAACCAGGCGCAAAAAAACCCCGAGGCCTTCGCGAACAGTTGGAGCCCCGAGCAGCGCAAAAAACTAAGAGAGCTTTCCGAGCGCCTTCCGGCCTCTCACCCCAAAGCGCCTTGAACCCATGAAAAAGTTTCTGATCCATTTCGTCAATAGTGTTGTCAGCTCGATGTTCATTTCGACTATTTTTTTTGTCGTGATGTACTCGCTGATCACGCGGACCTTCCCACCTGATTTTTCGCGCTTGGGGAAGACCTATGATCGCTTTAAAGATTTTCAAAAAAGTACCGCCGAATATAAACCCTCGACTTCGCAGAATTCTTCCGAAGAAGACGATATTGATCATCTCACCGAACTCTATGATAAACGAGCGGCGATGGCGAGCGAGCTACTGGGCGGATCCATGACCTCTTTGAGGGGCCACGAACCCTCGCCTTCCCCTCTCAAGTCCTCCTCTGCAAGCTCGGTCCGTGAAGGCAAATCCAATGAAATTGAAATTCTCAAGGCCCATGTTTTAACTTTGGAAGACCGTTTGGATGACTTAGAAAATGAATTGCAAGAGCTCCGGTTTAAACACAATCAATTGTTGCAACGAATTCCCGCGAGTCAAAACCTTTAAACCGATCAGGAAATGGACCCTTAGAGTGTTGATGAAAAAAAAGAAAAAGTGGCCTCAAAACAAACCACAACACCAAAACCCCTCGCACTCTCCAACAAAATTATTCCCCGGTACCTAGATCTGAAGCACAGGAAGCGCTTCAGAAAGGCCTTCACAGGATGGACACAGCCTCGCACAACCGGCACAGCTGAACGAAGACATCTTTATTAAAGAGGAGTTAATTCTTAAGATTTAAACATTTAAAAGTAAAAATCAATACGAGCCTGATCGCTCTTACGACGAAAGAATCCCGACCGGACGATCAAGGGCCGTTCTCCCGAAGACGAGTTCTGCGAATGACAATGAGGGCAAGTAACCAGCATGACCGAGAGAGCAGAGCAAGCCTGCGACCATGCCCTCTCATCAACAGCGTAAGGGACCAGTTCCAACCGATCATAATTCAGACCTTCCTAGACAACATTAAAAAAAGTTCGCTAAGATGCGGAAGGAGGCCCTATGACATACCCAGAAAAAGTCGCGGCATGGAACGATTTTATCAAGGCGCGCGGGATCAGCAAAGGATATTCTCAATTTCCTAATATCCTCTACATCCGTTTAGGCCGCGAACCCGCGCCGCTGATGTTTTGGCAGGCCTGGCAAGTCACCGTGCTTTTGGGAATCAACTATGCGGTAGGCTGGGGAATTCTGATGCATTATTTTGCCTGGAACAAGGCAGATATGCCCATCGAAGCGCAACTGCTGACAACCGCCATTGCCGGCCTCTGTTTTGGTGGGTTGATGACCCTGCTGATTAAGCGGCAAAAGAAAAAAAACGAGTTGGTCAGTTGGGAGCAATTCTTAATGGGCGTAGAAAGCCAGCGGAAGCCCTAGAAAAAAGACACCACCCCGATCAACACGAAAACCACACTCGTTTTGATCAAAGTCAGGACAAAAATGTCCATATAGGATTGCCGGTGGGTCATGCCCGTGATTGCGAGCAAAGTGATCACGGCGCCGTTGTGAGGAAGAGTGTCCATTCCGCCCGAGGCCATGGCCCCCACCCGATGCAATAGCTCAGGGCTGGTGCCAGAGCGCTCCGCCCAGGCTAAAAAATCTTTGCCGAAGGAATCAAGAGCGATACTGAGACCTCCCGAAGCGGAGCCGGTGACTCCGGAAAGAACATTTACGGTGATGGCTTCCGAAAGAAGCGGTCCCCCGCCCGCTTGAATGCCCACCATCGCATCGGCGATGCTGCGAAATCCCGGCAGAGTTTTGATGACGTTGCCGAAACCCACTTCAGAAGCGGTATTCATCACCGCGAGCAAAGAACCCGTTGCCCCCAGGCTGATCGCTTGGGCCAAATGACCCCGCAGAAATTTGAAATTCAGCAGCCAAGCCAGTAAAATTCCGGCGCTCAAAGCCAGCATCAAAGCCCAATTATTCATGGTGCCTTTTAAAGTTGCTGCCTCCATTTTATAAGGCGCTTGCGTCGCCCAGGATGAAATATCCCACTGGGGAAAAATCAATTTTTGCAAAACCAAAGTGATCACGAGCACCAACAAAAGCGGCAAGACGGCCAGAACGGGGGAGGGGAGTTGGCGACGAGCCGCAGAAGCTTCCTCTTCGACCACGCCATAATTCTCACCTGCTAATTGAGCTTTTTTGCGCCGTCGTTCTAAGTAGAACATCCCCGCTAAAAAAATCATCACCGCGCCCGCGGTTCCGAAAATCGGCGCGGCGTAAAGATCCGTATTGAAAAACTTCATCGGGATGGAGTTTTGAATCTGCGGCGTTCCTGGCAGGGCATCCATCGTAAAAGTAAAAGCGCCGAGGGCGATGGTGGGAGGCAAAAGTCTTTTCGGAATGTTCGCTTCACGAAAAAGCGAAGCCCCGAAAGGATAAACGGCAAAGGCCACCACGAATAAACTGACTCCGCCATAGGTTAAGATCGCGCAGGACAGAACAACGGCTAAAATCGTATGCCTCGTTCCCAATTTTTGCGTGATAAATTGCGCGATGGATTCGGCCGCACCCGACCGCTCCATCACTTTGCCGAAAACGGCGCCCAGGAGAAAAAACGGAAAATAAATTTTCACGTAACTCGCCATCTGCGGCAAAAAGAGTTCCGTATAGGTCGGCAGGGGTGAAAGGCCTGAAATGAAAGCCGCGAGCAGAGCGAAAACGGGCGCAAAGAAAATCACCGAAAAACCGCGATAGGCCATCACCATCAGTAAACATAAACTGAGCAAGATCCCGAGACTCCCCCACATACTCACCTCTCCGGCGAACTTATCAACGCGAATCTGACGGGGTCAACGAAAACTGACGGCGCGCTTCGGCTCTGTCTTCAAGAAATCATCAGGGAATCTTCAGGACATGGCTGCGGTAAGTGGGAACAGGCTCACCCGATCCATTGCTGCCATCGTCCCACACCACCAAAGAGACAGTGAAGGTTCCGGAAGCTTCGTAGGTGTGAGCAAGTGTTGCAAAATTTCCAGTGCCAGAGACAGGCGGTCCATGTCCCCAATCCACCAACCAATGCTTGGTGCGCGCATTTCCTTTGTGATTCATCTGCCAGGTGAGATCCGAAACTTGCACCAAAGTGAAATCATCCGTCGCGGCAGACAATTGAGTGATGCAATTCGGACAACTGACATTACCCGAGGAAAAGTGAGAATAGGTATTGGCACTCGAAAGACCGTTGATCACTCCGGCCGTCGAGTTGCTACGGTAGCTTCCTGTATCTTGGAAACCGTAACTTCCCCACTGAAAAGAATTTCCGGCAAAAACTTGATGGGCCGTCCATGCTCCAAGCAAAACATTCGCCGAAGGTTTCCCCGCGATGTAAGTGGTATTGACGATATTATTCACGTAATAATTATAATTCACGTAATCGGGACTTCCGCCCATGATTTGAAAGCCGTAATTAATCTCGCCCGTATAATCACTCGCACTTCCCTGGATCGTGTTGAAACTATAGAGATTATACACCGTTTTAGCCGAGGCACTGATCCCCACCACATGCCGACCCGTCACTCTATTGCGATCGATCACATTATTCGTCCCGCTGGTATTCTCAATCCCCACATTATCGCCCGTAAAGTTAGGCGCGGATATCGATCGATCGACAAAATTCCCACGGACGGCGGTTCTTGTCGTGTTGGAGAGACTGATCCAATGATCCACGTGATTGCCTTCGATGACGTTATCACGACCGATATAATTTTCATTCGTCGTCGCGGGGGAATAGGATTCAAAAGACATTTTCACGCAATTATTGTTGGTGGCCAGATCCCAAATGCAATTCCACGGCGATCCCACGCCGGTGTTCTTAATTGTATTGTTCACCACAAACGAGCTCGCCACTCCTTTTTGGAAGGCGATGGCTGTGCGACCAATACGGTCAAAAACATTGCCGCGAATATTCAAACCAGACAGAGGATAACCCGCCTTCGCGACGGGTCCTTGCGCAAAAATGGCGAACCCTAAGGCCGTCCCCGCAGCAATGTTGGTAAAAGTGGAATTTTGAATTTGCACCGCTGAGATCAGCCCCTGATCAGAAACGATGGTTATCGCAACTTGCTTAGAAATATTTGAAGACTGCCCGATATCTTGAATATTGAGGTGTAAAAAATCAACCGATCCCTGATGAACTTGAATCGCGGCCCCCACAGCTTTATTGGCCCCTCTGAAGTCAAGATCTTGAAAGGTCACGTGATCGGGGGTGGAAACATCCAACATTTGCGCCAATGCCTTCGCCGCCACGAGCTGCGGCCGATTGCCTCCGTCTGTTCCTATGATGTTCAGGGATTTACTTATAACAAGAGGATTTGAAAGAACATAAGTCCCGGGATTAAGACAGAGGACGTCTTGCGCCGCAAGACTGTCTATGGAGGCCTGAAGATCCGCACCTGGATCCAAAGTCAGGGTACAAACAAACGGCAAAGCTTTCGCCGACGGAAGCGAGATAAAAAAACACGAAATTACAAACATACAAAAAGACTTCATCGTTTTTCCTTCCAAAAAAGATCCTTTGAACTTTTTAGTCTGAACCCTCTCAAGGATATGTCAATACGGCGAGTGAGAAGGATGTCTTTTGCAATAATAACAAACCTGTCTAAAACCTCGACTAAGAACTATAAAATAAGGACCTTCGTCCCGCGTGAGGTTTAAATTTCAAGCAAAGCCCCCTAAGATGCCTTTATGAATAAATGGATAAAAATTATTTTCATCGGGATCTCATTTTTAGCCTTTCAGCCGGCCCGGGCAGCCATTTCGCCGGTCTCCGTTTCGATCGCGCCACCAGTCGAGTTCCCGCCGGGCGACTTTAGCGTCACCGGATTACGGGCCAGTGTGCTCTGGGGGAAACATCGCAGTCTCTACGGCGTTGACATCGGTGCTCTAGGAAATATCACCGAACAAAATTTTACGGGCATCGGCATCTCCGGTCTTTTCAACAACACCCGAGGCGCAACCTTAATCACCGGATTGCAATTCGCGGGACTTGCCAATATCAACACCGGAGCGACAACCGTCATGGGATTGCAGGCAAGCCTCGGCGCGAATTACAATTCGGCCGCCTCAACAATTGCGGGAGTCCAATTGGCCCTCCTCGCAAATCTCAGCCCTTTCACCGATATTTACGGTGTGCAAATCGGCCTCTACAATCGCGCAAAAGTGGTCAACGGTTTACAAATCGGTTTAGTAAACGTGGCCGACAATCTGCACGGTCTGCAAATTGGTTTAGTGAACTTCAATCGCAGTGGACCCTTTGCTATTTCACCGATTTTAAATGTCGGTTTTTAGAACTTTTCTCTTACGCATAGCTTCATAATTTTAAGGTTTTTCGAGGGATCGACTCAAGATATCTAGAGCCTTTGCTCTTTCATTCTTGTAAGCTCTACCAATGTCAGATAACAATTAAGAATCAGTTAGAAATTTATTTTTTTGGGCCGGGGGGACCATGAAAACATTTTCTTTGCTTTTTATCACACTTTTAACTTGGCAGCCCACTCAAGCTCTGCCTGATTCCTGCGAGTTCATCCGTCAGGGCCTTGCGCAGTTGCCTCCTCAGGGAGGCGTTTTCCTCATTCCTGCTGGCACCTATCTTTGCACTCGTCCCATCGTGATGGATCGCAGTCATCAGACCCTGCGAGGAGAGGGCGATGTTTGGCTTCGCCTCGCGGATTCAGCCAATGCCCCCGTGATCGTTATGGGCGATTTAACGACACCTCCTTCTGTTGTTGAGGATCTAGAGATCGCGAATTTAAAAATCGACGGCAACCGCATCCACCAAACGATGGAGTGCTGGGGAGGCCCCTGCGAATCAAGTCCCCATGCCTTCATTCGTAACAACGGAGTGAGCGTGCGCGGCCTGCGGCATTCGCGCATTAAAAATATTCAAGTCACCAGCGCCCGCTCCGGCGGGATCGTCACCGAAAAAGGCTGCGAGGATTTGCTCATCGATGGATTGATCTCACTCGACAACGAGTTCGATGGCTTCGCCGGCTACGAAACCTCGGGGGCTTTGATCACCAACACGCGCCTTGCCTTCAATCAGGCCGCAGGGATTTCCATCGATATTCGTTTCAACAAAAATAGTTTCAAAAACGTGATCATCGAACACAACGGAGACGTTGGAATTTTCATGCGAGACTCCAATGAGAATCTTTTTGAAAAGGTCTCTATCGAGGACAGCGGCAATCACGGCATTTTCTTAAGCCAAGCAGAGGACGAAGCGAGCTGCGCGAATAACAACGAATTTTCGAATCTGACCGTGCGCCGCTCATTTCACAGCGGTTTTCGTCTGAACAGCGCCTGTCCCGGAAATCGCCTGACGGGGTCCGCCCTGTTTGAAAAGAATCGCGAAGACTGCCTGTCTGAAGACCCCTCGGCCCACCTCGACATTCAAGGGAGCTTGCAATGCGTTCATTGATTCTTCTTCTTTCTGCCGTTCTCTGGATTGAACCTTCTTTTTCGCAGGTTCGCATCGCCCATAATCATCTGGTGATCGAGAATCAGGAACAGCCCCAGCTGTTTGGCGCAGAACTTCAATATTTTCGGTTGCGTGGCGGTTACGGACGCAATGTCCCCCGTGCCAAAGTGATCGCTCTCTGGAATAAGGCCCTCGACCGCATGGTCGAAGCGAAGATGAACACCGTGAGCTTTTACATTCCCTGGGATTTTCACGAGTACGCCGAAGGGAAATTCGATTTCACCGGAACAGTCGATGAGGACGGCGACGGCCAACCCGACTACCCTTCCCGCGATCTGAAAACTTTTTTCCGTTTGATTGCTGAACATGGCATCCACCGCATCATGGTCCGCCCGGGCCCCTACATCAATGCCGAATGGGGATTTTTAGGTTTTGGCGCCGTACCGGAATGGTTTTACAATAAGTATCCCGAGAGTCATATGATGACGTCGACCGGTCTGCGCACAAGTTTGTACGATTATCACAATCCTGATTTCTTGCATTACACGAAGCTGTGGTTTGAAACTCTTCAACGGGAGGTCTTGAGTTCGCAAATAGGTCCCGGCAAGCCCGTGATTTTTTTGCAATTGGACAACGAAACAAATTTCCAATGGCAGTCTCTTTACAATCATGACTACAATCCGCGCGCCGTCGCCCGCTACCAAAAATTTCTACAAGATCGTTATCACGACCTAACGACTTTGAACCAAACCCACTCGCGCCTGTGGACGGACTGGACCTTGATTCGTCCTCCTGTGCAGCCTGGGAACAACATTGCCGAAGATCAAGACTGGTACCGCTTCGCTGATGAATCTATTTATAGCTACCTCGCCGAAATCAGAAAAATCTGGCAGGGCTTGGGCGTTCACGAGCCCCAGGTTCTTTTCACTCTCGCCGAAAGTTTCAACGCCACCGATAACGGCCTTTTACCCAATTATATTTATCGGAACGCGCCCCACACCACGGGCATGATGACGGTGAATCTTTATCCGAAGACCTTCGAAGATGGCCACGCTCTTTTGAACAATCCCTTCAAAGCTGATCTGGACGTAAAATCAGCTGATGCCGCAAGCGATGCTTATTTAGGATCTAAGCAGGAATGGGCCCTGGGGCCCGAAATTCAGGCCGGTTGGTGGAGAGGCATTTCGGTCAGCCCGGAAGCCCGCCTGCAAACCTATTTAACCGTGATCGGTCACGGTCTTAAATCTTTTTATGTTTATTATTTCAATGAGGGCCAAAACTGGGATGTCGATTGGGGTTTAAAAAAACTCAAACCTCTTTTCGATCAATTGCGTGAAGAGCGCGGGCTTGCTCAGATCCAAATCTCCGATCTTCCCGCCGACTTCTGGGACGAATTGCAGCAGCGTTCGGATCATTTGATCTACGCACATCTGAATATCCGCCAAATCATGCAAACGGATCCTTCGGTCAATCAAGATCTTTATTTTGATTCTCCCCTCGATAAAGACGCGAACCCCCGCAATCACTTCAATCAATTGAAATTGATCGGCGAAAAAGTCGTTCACCCCTACCAAGATTTTTTGGCTCGATCCCTCGAGGTGCAAGATGCGGTCGCCCTCGTGAAGGACAGCTCCAGTCATGTGCCCAGCTTGAACAAAGATATTTCGGCTATTTGGGCCGCGAGTGATTGGTCCGGAGGATTGCTAGGTTACCTTCTTAATTCCGATATCAATCCGCATATTTTGCATGGGGACCTCACTCCCGAAAAGGAATTTGCCAATAAAGTTTTGTTCCATATGGATACCGGAACGAATGCGCCACGGACTTTGGATTTTTTGAAAAAATCCTGGGCCCGCGGCCAAAGCATCGTGAATTTTTTGTCGAATCAAGTGCCTCTGAGTTTGGGCATCCATATCGAACAGCATTCTTTTTTACCGCAACTGCAAACGACGACGGGCCAGGCCTTTCGCTTTTTCACAAATAGCCATGGCGGCCTATCCAGCGGCAAAGAGCCAGATGCCGTCGCGCATGATATTCAGGCAGGCGCTCCGCTCTTCACTTACCATTTAAAACCGGCCGACTCCGCTCATTGCGAAAATATTTTATTTTGGCAGGGTGAGTCCGCGGCCTACCGCTGTCAAACGGTTCACGGCGGAACGTTCACGCAAATGAGTGCGAATCTATTCAGTGACTACAATTCAAATGCCTACGAAAGTCTCAGCTCGGCCCGCGAACGAAGAATTTTTATGAAGGCTTTGATGAAAAGCTCCCAAGTGGATCCCCTCGTCGAGCTTTCAGAGAATGCCCTTTCAACCGTGGCCTTCGCTAGAAAAGATCCCGAGCGTAAACTCATTTGGATCACGGTGAAAACGGGATCAGCCCTCACGCAGAATTTAAAATTGCGAATCCAGTCGGCGTTTTTGAAACAGGCTCTCAAAAACGGAAAGAACTTCAAGGTCAGCGATCTTCTTTCCGGAAAAAGTTTTTCGGTGAGCGAGGCCGACCTGATTGGTGCAGGATTTAATTTCTCCTTGGCCCCCCACGGCAGCACTGTTTACGTGATCGAAAACTAGGGGCGTTGAATAAACGTCACTAGATTGTTTCGCGCTGTCCTCGGTCCAGACTCACGGCTAAAATGATGATCAGGCCTTTAAAAACCATTTGGTAAAAACTCGAAACGGCTAGTAAATCCATCCCATTATTAAGGGTCGCCATGGTCAATGCGCCGATCAAACTTCCCATGACACTGCCGATTCCGCCTTTGAGGCTCACCCCGCCGATGACCACCGCGGCGATGGCATCCAATTCAAAAAGTTGACCCGCATTGGGATCGGCACCGTTCAACCTTCCCGAAAGCAAAACGGCCGAAAGTCCGGCGCAAAGCCCCATCAAACCGTAGGTGATAATCTTTACCTTTTGCAAAGAGATGCCAGCCCAATAGGCGGCTTTTTCGTTCGAGCCAATGGCGTAAACACTGCGACCAAAAACTGTTTTATTCAAAAGGATCCAAGTCACGCCAATGACAAGCAATAAAAGCAAAGCCAGATTCGGAAATCCCTTGTAACGCAAGAAGCCCTGGCCAAATAAAACAAAGGTCAAAAGGGGGAAAAGCAAATTCACAAATTGAAGGCCCTTACGCTCTTGCCACAATCCTTTTATAAAAAACAAACTCGCCAACCCCAGAATAAGCGCCGTCAAAACTTCAGAAAAATACCCGCCGGCCAAATCATTCAGACTTTCCCCAAGGGGCGCAATGCTTGAGCCTCCCGAAAAAATAAGCGCAAGGCCGCGCGCGACCACCATCATTCCCAAGGTGATGACAAAGGGAGCGAGGCGCAAACCAGAAATCAAAAGACCATTGATCAACCCGACGAACAGTCCTGCAAGCAGCGCCGCTCCCGTCGTCAGCCCAAGTCCCCAAACTCCTTGGTCCGCATAACCGAAATGGACTTGCATCAAGCCCACCAAAATCCCGCACAAAGCGACGACGCTGCCGATGGAAAGATCAATTCCTCCGGTCAAAATAACCATCGTCATCCCGGCCGCCAAAATTCCGTTGATGGAAGCCTGACGGATCAGATTCGTCAAATTGCGGGGCGATAAAAAATCCCCTCCGGTCCAACATGTCAGAATAATCGCGAGGGCCAGAAATCCCAGCCAGGCTCCATTCTGTCGCAGAAAATTTTTCATTGAATTCCTTCTTGCAGAGCGAACTTCATAATTTTTTCCTCATGAAAGGCGGAGCGTGAAAGCTCGCCCTGAATTTTTCCACTGGCCATCACTAAAATCCGATCACTCAAAGTCATCAATTCAGGCAGATCAGAACTGATCAACAGGATCGCTTTCCCACTGGCCGCCCATTGGCGGATCAGTTGATAAATTTCAAATTTGGCACCGACATCGACGCCGCGGGTGGGCTCATCTAAAATGAGAACGTCCGGGGCATTTTGCAGGACCCTCGCAAAGATCACCTTCTGCTGATTTCCTCCGCTCAATTCGGTGATTTTTTGGCTGGTGGAATGAAAGCGCGTCTTCAAAGTCTGTAAATCTGTCTGGGTTCGCGCCTTTTCTTTCGCTTGAGTAATCCAAGAAAAAAGTCCGCGCTGGGCGAGACGGATCAAAGACGCGTTTTCGTCCAAAGATCGGTTGGGCAAAAGACTCTGCTGCTTGCGATCTTCCAGTACGAACCCCAGACCTGCGCGATAGGCTTTCTGTAAAAGCGAAAAATTTTGCGCAGTCCCTTTGTATTCCACTTCACCCGCTGACGTAAACGCCGCGTCCCCGCAAAGAGCTTGGAAGATTTCGCTGCGCCCGGCCCCCAAGAGACCGCTGAATCCCAAAATTTCCCCTGGCAAGAGCTGTAAGTTGACGGGGCCGTAAGTGCGACCCGAATCTCTGTGACGGGCCGAGAAATTTTTTAAAATTAAAACGGGTTTCTGGGAAAGATTCGGTTCTTGATTTTTTTCATTCATCGCCGCCTCGAGGTTGCGACCGACCATGGCTTGAATCAGATCCTTTTCTTGCAGGCCCTTTAACGCCGAGGTGAATACACTCTTTCCATCGCGCAGAACGACCACTCGGTTCGCCAGTTGAAAAATCTCTTCCATCCGATGCGAAATGTAAATGATCGCGCAGCCCTGTTTTTGTAAATCCTTGAGCAAAGCAAATAATTTTTTTGTTTCCCGCTGGGTGAGCGAAGAGGTGGGCTCATCCAAAATCAGAATCCGCGAGTGGTGAGACAGGGCCTTCGCGATTTCCACCACTTGCTGCTGGCCCGTACTCAAGCTCGACATTTTTTGCGTCACCGCAAAATCAGCGTCCAGCTTCTTCAGCCACCCTTGAGCTTTCTCCGCGAGACTTGCGTAATCAATGAAGCCCGCCTTTTGCGGCCAGTGGCCCACAACCATATTTTCAGCGACGCTCAAATGCGGAAAAGTGGAAAGTTCTTGGTGGATCAAAGCCACGCCCGCTTTCTCTGAATCCTTCGGCGAATGGAATAATTGAGGGACTCCCTGAATTTCTAAAATCCCCTCAAATTCGCCCGCCGCATAGACCCCACTAAGAATTTTCATTAGCGTGGATTTGCCGGCACCATTTTCACCGACCAAGGCCAAAATTTCTCCGGCAAAAACCGAGAGGTCCACCCCTTGAAGGGCTTTGACCGCGCCGAAACTTTTTGAAATGCCTTTGAGCGAAATAAGTTCCGACAAATTATTTTCCCATCACCGCGGCGCGGGTATGAAAGCCCGTTTTGAAAATGCGTTCTTCTAAATTATCTTTTGTCACGGCGTAAACGGGCGTTGCCATAAAGGGAACTTTATAGGCCCCGTTCGTCATCGTGGTTGTCGATTCGGGCTTTTCGCCTTTCGCCAGTTTAAAAGCCAATTGCGCGGCGGCTTGAGCCAGTTCAGGAATTCCGATCATCACTTCAAATTGTTGTTTCCCCGCAACAATATCTTTGATCGCCGCAAGATCCGCATCCGAACCCGCGACAAAAACTTTTCCGGCAAGCCCTTGCTCACTCAAAGCCTGTACGGCCCCGCGAGCCATGCCTGAGTTGTTGCAGAGGATCGCTTGAATATTGTTTTTATTTTGCGTCAAAGCATTTTCAACCGTCACCATGGCCAGGCTGGAACTCCAACCCTCGTGATTTTTTTTCATCACCACTTTGATGTTGGGGTATTTCTTCAAAACACTTTCGATTCCACGCAGGGCTTCATTCACCACCGAGTGACCGGCTTGGCCTAACACCAAAACGTAGTTGCCTTTTTCGTGGGTGGCCTTGACCGCCGCCTCCGCCTGCAAGACGCCCACTTTGAAAGCATCGAGGGTCACGTAATAATCCACGGGAGCATCGGCGATCAGTCGATCGTAAGCCACCACCGGCACCTTATCCTCATGGGCCATTTTCACAAGATTCGCCGCAGCCCCAGAGTTCACGGGTTGAATCACCAGGGCTTTGACCCCTTGGGAAAGAAGATTTTCCACTTTAGCGGATTGAGTTTGAGGATTGTTGTCAGCCGAAACCACGATGGGTTCGAAACCTAATTTTTTAGCTTCTTCGGTAAAATACTTTTGATCTTTTTGGTAGCGCTCTTCCTGCAACGTGGAAAGCACAAAGCCAATTTTAAGAGGTGCGCCAACCGCCGAAAAACCCAAACCAAAACTCAAAATTAACAACGTCCATTTATTCATATTTCCCCCTTGTCTTGATATGCTTGAAAGCGGGGTGAGAGGCAACCAAAAGATCCGAAAAAAAACGAACTTTGCCGACTCGGATGTTGACACGGCAAAGACTGCCCCGAACACTCAAAGGAAAAGTTTTTTTGACACGTTCAAGGGATGTTTATGAGACTCATCAAAGGCCCCCGTGGCTTCGCTTTATTTCTTTCTCTTCTCGCCGTGACGACTTTCTTTACCCCATCCTCCTGGGGGGATTCGGCGACCGGGCTGAAGGCGTGGCTGCCTCAGCAAAAGCAGACCGCGTGGGCTCTTCTGCTCAACAATATTTCGCCTTCCTTACCCAAATATCCGGGAGGACCGCAGGCGAAGCGCGGCATCGTGGTGGCGGCCCTTTCGACCCAGGATCCTGATTATTATTTTCACTGGATTCGAGATTCTTCGCTGATCATGAGTACCGTCGTCAATGTTTACGCTTCGAGTTGGAAAACCCTCCATCCCTCTGAGCTGGAATCTTTGATGGGCGATTACCTCACTTTGAGTGCCGAGTTGCAAAATGTTTCTTCGACCGCGGGAATGGGGGAACCTCGCTTCAATATTGACGGCAGCGTTGATACTCTACCGTGGTCACGGCCCCAATTCGATGGACCCGCCCTGCGCGCCATCAGTGTGCTGAAATACCTGCGCTGGTCGGAGCGAAACTCGCGGCGAGCTCACCGGGCCTTGGCCCTCGAAGTGGTGCAGAAAGATTTAGGTTTCGTGCTGAAAACTTGGGACCAACAGGGTTACGATATTTGGGAAGAGATCCGCGCGGACCACTATCACACCCACTTAGTGCAATTGGCTGCGCTCGAAGAAGGCTTGGCTTATTTTTCTCAGCATCATCAGCAAATAAAATGGCAGGCAGACTGTCTAAGCGCCATAAAAAAAATAAAAATCGCGCTCCAGAAACATTGGGATGGACAGCAAGGCTTCGTGCGGTCGCAACTGAACTTTGTTGCGCCCGTGACTAAAAACACCGTGCTTGATTCGGCGGTCATCGTCGCCGTCATGGATGCAGAAAGAAGCGGTCATGCCAACTCGGTGCTGGATCCTGAAATTCAATCCACCGTTTCTGTCCTGGGAGATTACTTTCGCGCTCACTACGCAATCAATCAGGCCGCCGATTTGGGTCTCGCCTACGGCCGTTACCCTGGAGACGTTTATGTCGGTGGCAATCCCTGGTATTTGATCACGGCGGACTTTGCGAATTTTTACTACACTCTCGCCTTGCGCCTGAAAACAGATGGGGGGATCCGAAAGGCCTCTTTTAGCTGCCGCTTCCTCAAAGAGCTTTTATCTACTCCCCCGTGCAAAGATGAAAAATCATTTGTGAAATTGGACGTAGGATCACGCCATTCATTATTTTCTGCGCTGGTCCTCAAGGCCGATGGAATTTTATCACGAATTAAAAATCATACTCCAAACGACGGGCAACTCAGTGAGCAATTTGATCAAGTCACCGGGCTCCCGCGTTCGGCGAATGGGCTGACCTGGAGTTACGCGGCTTTTCTCGAAGCTGCGCTCGCGCGGGAAAGACTGAAGCCGTGGCTCTGACCGGGCCTTGACTTTGTTCAATTGACATTCATGATAGAAATATGAAGTTCTTGGTTTTACTCATTTCTTTTTGGGGAATTTATTTTCTTCTGGGCTCGGAGGCCCAGGCCCATTCCTTTGCTTCGCGAACCCAGGGCCTTTCTTGTCACACTCTTCATTCTTCCAACGAAGAGATTTCAACGGATTTCCATCTTCATTGGAAAAGGGATCCCGTCTTTTTTTGCGGCCTTCTGCCTACCCCTTTTCGCGCGGGCCACTTTTCTTTCGCAGGAACCCCGGGAAAATCGGCAGGATTTCTTTTCCATCTGAAACCCTTTGTCATCCACACGGGCCTGAGTCCGCCCTTCTTTCGTTCTTAGTATCGATCGAACAAAAAAATAAACTATTGACGAGAGGAATAAATCCTATGGATTTAAAAAGGTTTTTCATTGCCATTTTTTTAATTGCGATCCCGTTATCAAATTGTTTTGCAAAGGACTTTGCGGTTCTACAAAAGGAGGATTTTCGGCATGCCAAGGAGTTCAACCAAGATGGAAAATCCATGGTTGAAGCGGAGCTGGGTGAAGACGGTAAAATAAAAATAGAGGATCTGAATAAAACCGCACTCAACCAAAGAGTGACCATTCGAATAGCCGGTGGCGAGCATCGCCTGGTTTTCCGAGGTCCCATTCATGACAAGATCGTTCTAGGCCCTTTTAGCCAGGCCGAGGCCGAGAAGATCGTCGCTGCAGTGAACGGGAAGTAAATCTCTGCGCGGCTGCCTGTTGCGGCTGTCAAACCGGTGCTGAAGCAATCGTGACAAGATCGCCACCGAAAAGTTTGGAGCTCCCTCGAAACCTCGGGGGAGCTTTTTTATGCGGTGGAGCTTTTCGATCGTGTTTTGTAAGAACTAAACCCTATCGCATCGTGAAAATTCTGTTCGATGTAAAGAGCAACGCGGATTTTCTCGCGGCCCCAGCTGACGATGTGTGAGAAGGGCCTAGCGGGTTGCCGCTACAATTTGAATTCGAGGCACCGCGGCCAACCCGGTGCTTCCACTCTCTTGCCAAAAATGCGGTTCAAATCCAGGCCTTACTGCGCGGTCCACGCGCCGTCGATAGGAAGGCTTGCGCCTGTCATGGCTTTTGCGGCGTCACTGGCGAGAAATAAGGCCAAAGCGCTGACGTCTTCGACGCGGACGAATTCTTTTTTGGGCTGTGATGCTAGAATCACATCGTGAATGACCTTTTCTCGCGAAAGGCCGTGGACCTTCGCTTGCTGGTCAATTTGACCTTCGACCAAAGGAGTGAGGACATAACCCGGGCAAATCGCGTTGCAGGTGATGTTTTCATTCGCGACTTCCAAAGCCACTGTCTTGGTGAGCCCCAGAACCCCATGTTTCGCAGCAACATAGGCCGATTTAAAGGGTGAGGCGACAAGACCGTGGGCGCTGGCGATATTGATGATCCGTCCCCATCCCCGTTTTTTCATCTGCGGCAAAACGGCTTTGATCGTATGAAAACTGGCCGTCAAATTGATCGCGAGAATCGCATTCCATTTTTCTTCCGGGAAATCCACGATGCTGGAAACAAATTGAATTCCGGCATTGTTTACGAGAATGTCGACGCCTCCCCATTTGGCTTCGGCCACCTGAATCATCTCGCGGATTTCATTTGCTTTGGACATATCCGCCGCCGAATAAAGAACCTGAATTCTAAATTCGTTCTCGAGACCGAGGCGAAGGTTCTCAATTTTTTGCTTGTCGCCAAAACCATTGATCATCAAGTGACAACCTTGGGCGGCAAAGGCGCGCGCGATCCCCAGCCCAATTCCCGAAGTGGATCCCGTGATCAGGGCACATTTATTTTTTAACATGAGAAGCTCCCGACTTATTTTTTTTCTTGTTTTCTTTTTGAAATTCTTTTCGCAGAAACTCTCCGGCTTGACGAAGGGTCGTTTCGCCGTAGGGCGTTCCCTCTTTGTCGTAATTGTAGTAATTCAAATAGGCATGCATCATGCCCGGTTCATTCTTAAAGGCCACTGGAACTCCGGCCCGCGCGAGTTTCGCCGCATAATCACGGCCCTCATCGCGGAGCTCGTCACAACCCGCCGTGACCAGAAAGGTGGCTGGCATATTGTGCAAATCCTCAGCGAGCAAGGGAGAGGCGTAAGGATTTTTCCAATCCGTTGGCTGAGGCAGGTAAAAACCACGAAAAAGTTCAACAGATTTTTTGGTCAAAGGGTAATTTGTCCCGAACTCCTTATAAGAGGCGGTCTCGGTACTTGAGATATTTGTCGAAGGATAAAAAAGGGCTTCGGCAATCACCTGAAAATCCTCCAGGTCGCGGGCCTTCATAGCGGCGACCGTTGCTAAATTTCCACCGCCGCTATCACCTGCCACCGCCAAACGCCGCGGATCGCCTTTGAGCTCCGCCGCATGCTGATGCAGCCAGTGCAAAACATCGTAAACATCGTTCAAGCCCGCAGGAAAAGGAAAAGTCGGCGCCAAACGGTAATCCACTGAAACCACCAGGGCGGCCGCCGCATTGGCTAAGCCGCGCGCGATACTGTCATAGGTCTCTAGGCTCCCCAAAGTCCACCCTCCGCCATGAATAAACACAACCACAGGGAGCAAATGATCATCGGCTGACTTGCGGCCGCTTGGAGTGTAGACTCGAACGGGAATCTCATGATCCTTATTCGCGGCAGGAATTTTACGCGGTTCCACTTTTTCAACCTTAATTTCGCCCAAGATATGACTGGCTAGCTTATCCCGATCGGCACGCATCTGGGCCACCGAACTGGGAGTCATCGAATCTAAAGGACTTCCCGACTTTTTGACTTTCTCCACTTGGCTCTGAAAGGCCGGAATCAGCTCGCAACGCAGCTCCTGGGATGGGATGAGTTGGGCCGGATCTTCCGACTTTGCAAAGGCTTGCGCAGTTAACAAAATGGCAACCATGCAAAACTTATGTAACACAGAAAAAAGCGACGGGGAAAAACGCATTTTAAAACGTCCTTTTAAAAAAGAGAATATTCGCCACAAGATAACGAAGCCCTTTTCGGAAGGCAACTTTTGACAGCAAAATTCTACTTTCTTTTTTCGCTTTCTAACTTCTGAATTTTCTGAAAAGCTTCCCGACAGATTTTTTGCTCTTCTGGGGTCATTCGGGCAAAATACTGATGGGCGTGAGACAAAGCCTTCTCAAATCCAATTTGATTTGGGCGCACGAACTCAATCCGGGTAAGAACCTCATAGCCAAAGAAGAATTCCATCGGCAAGGCTTTGTTTTCTTGGGATATTTCAAGACTCTTTTGCGCATGGGTCAACGCCTGGCTCCATTCGCCCGCCTTTAAAAAAGAATTCGCGAGACGATACTCTCGCCCGTTCAACCTCGAGCCAGGTTCCGGCTTTTTGCCAAAATTTTCGTCCCACTTCGGCCGCAAAAATCATTCCCTTTTTTTCAGAATCGGAAAGATTCGCTTTTTCTTCAAGAGCAGACGCCACATTATTTCCGGTGATAGCAAGAGCCCGATAGGCCAGGTCAGCATGCGAAATCTCAAGCGTCTGAGCAAGCTCAACCGCCTGGTTCAAAAATTGATGACCACGTTCAATTTGCGCCTGTCCCGCCAAAGCCGAAGCCGCGAGCGCTAAGGTCCTCACCTGATCAGAAGGGTGCAAAAACTTGAGCGCAGACTCTTTTCCAGAAGCCAACTCCACCGCCAGCCTTGATCGCACCAAAGATTTTTCACTTTCGGAATTCCGTTCAAAGAAAGGATTTTTTTCTAAGTCAGCCAAAAAGCCTAAAGCTTTTTGCCACTCGCCGAGGTGCTCTGCCAGGACATGGACGGCTAAATGAGCGAAGGGGGGGGATTTGCTCATTTTTTTCAATGAGCGTAAGCCCTTGAGGAAAACGGAGGACAACAGCCGCTGCCTTCGTCGCATGATCTTCCCAAGCTTTTTCGAGAAATTGTGCAAAGTTCATAGGATCATCCTTTCCGATGTCTCCATAACTTAAAACAGATGGGATCTTTTAGAAAGGGACATGGGGTGACATGCGAAAAAAACCCGGGACCCGTCGGTTTTAACTAGACTCGCCTTTTAGGCGAAGACCTCTTAAACTGAACGAAAAGTCTGATGTTTCAAAAATTCCTGAGGGTTCCCTTATGATCTTCAGTGGTGAAAGTTCAGCCTGCACTTTTGGAAAACACGGAAACGCTGGAATTAAATGCAATGAGCAAAATGTTGTTCTAGACACCAATGGCGTTAAAACCCAGAACTTGACAGGCCTTCGCAAAAAATGCGTCAAAGCTGTGCTCGTCCCTCCGTCCTTTGAAAACTCAAAAGCCGCGCGAAAAAAGGGGAAAAGAGCCAAGGGGGGCTCTCAGTGAGTTTTCAAATTTGTACGAGATGCCCCTTCGCCTGAAGAAGGGAAATTGCCTTTGCAAAATTTTCTTCCTTCACGAAAAGATAATCCGTTTCGTAGGTCGACAGCGCAAAAATACTGATTCCGGCCTCGGCTAGAGGAAGCGTGAGCGAAGAAAGAATTCCCGTTAGCCCAAAATCCAAGGGACCTTGAACTTGAAGACCCCGCCAATTTTTTTCACTTTGGACATCTGCGGGAACGAAACCTTGTTCGCAGACGATAGAAAGTTCATTCTCTGTTTTCGTGATCGAAAAGAAAGATCCTTTGAAAACCCAATCGGGAAAGGCCGCTGTGGCCTCCAAGCGGCAGACACTGACTAAAGAAGGCATGGTTTTAAGTTTCAATTCGTTTTCTCGCTTTTTTTCTGAGGCTTTTCAGATGTTCGCGCCTTTCCCCAGACATTTTTTCAACGGCCGCCGAAAAGGCCGTCGCGCTGATCGCATGGATATTTTTTTTGATAAAATCATAGGTCTGAGTCGGATAAACATTTCCCGTTTCGCGCAGAGTCCATCCGACACCCTTTTGCACATAATAGTGATCAAAAGCCAGCTGCGGTTCGAGTAAGGATTTGATTTTGCTAAAAGCAGGATATTTCGTTCTCTGCGAACTATAGTAAAGCAAACTTACAATCGATAGTCTACGCAGCCAAGGATTTTTCGAGCGGCTCCATTGCGCAAAAGTTTTGTGGATTTCCAAAGGAAACTCCTCATAAATGCGCGCGTAAATTCCAGACAAGGTATCGGAATGCGCCCAATTATCGATGCGTAAAGACCATTTTTTGAGGAGCGGCCAGTATTTTTTCAAAAGCTTTCTTTGCTTCGGATCTTCAAACCAAGTGAGCGCTAAGGACATCACCTCATAGCAATCGGACTCCTGCCAGATACCGTGCCAAATTTTTGCAAGCTCGTCAGGATCCGCTTGAGAAAAGGAAAACCCGTGGCGAAAACTCTGACGCAAATCCGGAGTGCGCAGGCCGATGTAGCGCAGTTTGGACTGACCGCCGCCAATATAGGATTCGGGATGCTGAGCCGAGGTCCTTGCCGGGAGCTGAGCTAAAAGACTTTCAATTTCGACAATGTGGGCCTTCATAAAATCTCTCTCCTATCGTTCCTCAGCGGTTCTGCCGTGGGCATCCTAACCACGGCAGAGAGAGATTGGCAATCCTCAGCTAGACGCGGTGGTATTTCACCAAGCAAGCTTCGAGGGTCGCGCCGGGACCCATGGCGGCCATCACGCCGAAATCCTGATCGGCAATGACATCTTCGTTGAGCAAGCGCTGGTAACTCACCAGGAAGCTGCCGGAGGAGATATTCCCATGGTCACGCAACACCGAGCGCGTGTGGCGCACGGCGTGTTCTGAAATCCCCAGGCTCTTTTTGGCGCCTTCAATCACCGCGGCCCCACCCGTATGGATGGACCAGTGTTGAATGTCCTCAACCGCGAGATCCTGTGGTTGGAGGACCGCCTGCACCGGAACTTTGAGATGTTCACCCACGACAAAGGGAATTTGTTTGCTCAAACCAAAGGACCATTTCTTTTGTTCCGCATTCCAGTCAAAGCGCATCGCTCCCCACTGCTCGGAAATGGTCGAAGAAGAGAACCCCAACAGTTCCGCAAAGACCGCCTTTCTTTCGCCATTCAAAAAGGAACTGGCTTCGACCGCGGTGCGATCAGCTAGGATCACGGCCGCCGCGCCATCACCAAAAAGGCTGTTTACAATGCCCGTCCGCACGGACTCGTCACGAATGTAAATCGCCGAATTGATTTCACAACAAAGCACCAATCCCTTCATTCCGCTACGGGCAAGCGCATCGGCCGTGCGCAGAGCGACATCCCGGCATTGCAACCCATCCCAACCACGTCTAAGCGGTAAAGATTCGCAGGCAAACCCAGGGCGCGGGCGATCATCGAGCTGACTCCCGGCACGCGGAATCCAGAGGAAGTGACGCAAATTAAAAATTGGATTTCATCTTTCGCAAAGGGACAGTCGGCTAAAGCCTGAGTCGCCGCCCGCAATCCGATGTCGAGAATTCCCCCATCAAATTTTTGATTGAGGTCCTCATGGGTTTCGGTCGCGATGGACTTCCCCCCGGGCTGGGCTTTCGGCAAATAAAGTTGCCGGGTCAGGATATGCGGCGCCGAGAGCAGCTTGCGCACCGTCGGGTTGTCGATTCCTAGCAAGTCACTGACTTCGTTTTGCGTATAGCTTTGTGCCGGAAAGGCCGTGCCGATCCCGCAAATGAACGAAGTTTCGGAAGATCTTCGAGAGGTTCTGGTTTCCGAGACCTCTTCAGAACTTTGATTATTTTGACTTGAATTTTCTAGAAGCATAAGGCCCCCCTGTTCTAGAAAGATGTAACAAATCGTCCTTTTTTTCAGAAGGTAGCAAAAAATGAAACACCTGTTTACTTTTTTGCCAAATCGGCTCATAACAGGCCAGGAGGCAATGTGGCCATTGCAAAACTCAGCCATTTGGGGTCTTTGAAACTCAAGGAATTGGAAATTTTTTACCTGGCCGCCAAAACAAAATCCATCCGCGAAGTTTCCCGACGCCTGGAATCGACTCCAGGTCAAATTTCTAAAGCTATTCAGGGAATCGAGCGGAAAATGCAGGTTACACTCTTCAGCCGCTCGGCCTCAGGAATCGTGCTGACCGAGTCGGGCGCGCAGTTGATTCCTTTTACCGAAGCTATTCTGGATAACGCTTACAAAATGGAATCCATTCACCGGTCGGATCAAAAAAAAATAATCACGGTGGCAGCTACGCCCTTTTTGATCAGTCACCTCGTCGCCGAAGGAGTCGTTCCTGCCTTGGCGGCGCAAAGCCACTACAATCTGCGCCTTTTGGACATCAATCCCGATCAAACCGTCCTGTCAGGTTTTCGCGGAGCCTACGACGTGGCTTTTCATTTTTCAAAATTAGACTGGCCTTTGACTTGGCACTCGGTGAAAATCGGCGCGGTGGAGTGGGTGCTTTGCGCACGCCAATCGCATCCCCTCAAAAAAAATTCTAACAAAGCCGAAATTTTAAAATATCCCTTCATTCAGCCGACCTATTGGACCTCCGAGGGACTGAGCAGCGGCAACGACTTTTTTGAAATTCCCATCGGAAAGCGCCTACGTGGTTACGAAACTTCAACCGCCAATGCGGCCTTACCTCTGTTACTAGCGAGTGACCATTTGGCCTGTCTCCCCACCCTGCTGATTCAGCCCTTAGTTAAACAAAAGGCGCTTAAGATCATCGATGTGGCGGGTCTCAAAGGAACTTCACGCGATCTCTATATCAGCGTTAAAGGCGAAGCCCTCTCCGCTTCCCTTTTTGAACGCCTGAAAGGCAGCGTCACGCAATTGTTGGACGAACATCATGCGCAAATGAAACACGCCTCTCAGTAGCTCTTACAAAACTGAATGACGCTCTTTAAATCAGACGAAAACGTACATTGGTAGGATCCTTGGGAACATACATCGTGGACACAATTGCCATGCACCCCGCGACAGAGTCGCGCGATCTCCGCCAGCTCAGAAGAAAATGAACATTGATACCCGCCCTGCGCGCAAGCCTCATAGACGCAAGTCCCATCAACTTGGCCCCGGCAAAGTTGCAGAACATGATTCAATTCCGAAGAAAAGGAGCAATGAAAACCCCCTTGAGAGCACATCACATCCACGCACGAAGGTCCCTGTGAAGGATCATTCCAAACTCCATTCAACGAATCTAAAAAAGAGGCCTTTGCCTGAAACGAAACACTCAGCAAAACCAGGAAAAAAAGCAAGCGGCCCACGGCGACCTCCTCCAAGGGGGTTAGAGGATCATTAGACAATATTCCCTTCCAGAGTCAAGGCAGGTGCGCCAGAACTCCAAAATTCAAATCCTAAAATGAAGCCCAATTTGGGCCAACTGAATAAAAATTCGTCGAAGGAAGGTCCCCCCTTGCGCGAAAG
>WBZN01000355.1_pt1 | contig 42093 bp, 36 predicted proteins | sample 5204281 | NCBI WGS metagenome assembly WBZN01 (sample SAMN12344347, study PRJNA552823) | activated sludge metagenome | biome: Activated sludge suspended growth; feature: Nitrification reactor; material: Wastewater; isolation source: activated sludge from nitrification reactor of wastewater... | reverse complement strand
GGGGGGAGCAGCACCAGTTGATCAACGTCCCAAAATTTGAATGTTTTAGCCATGTGGCAGAGGAACCACATCGCGCGTTGCCTGTCCAGCCAAAAGTGGCGCATTACTCGGACAGGCTCCTAGGCCTGATCATTCCGCCTGGCGCCTCCATGCCGAACTGGTCGGGGCGCCGGTGGATCAGACGACGCAGGATCTCCGTTCCGACGTCAAAGGCGTGACCAAACATCTCTATGAGGTGACACAGACCGGGACCAGCTGGAAGGCCAGGGTCGTTTTGGATGTGTGACGAAAGACAACGTCCGCACAACCTTTCCAAATCACGCGGGTGAACCGATGACACTGAACACCGACATGCAGGTGAACCGCATCGACGACTACCTGTGGGAAATTCCGCCCTCTGAAAAGGCAGGCATGCTGGTCCCCGCGAGGATTTATGCGAGTTCCGCGATCCTCGGCGCCATGGATCGCGGCGTCTTCGATCAGGTCACGAACGTCGCCTGCCTGCCCGGCATCCATCGTTATGCGCTCTGCATGCCGGATGGCCATTGGGGGTATGGGTTTCCGATCGGCGGCGTCGCGGCCTTCGACCCGGAAGACGGCATCATCTCTCCCGGCGGCGTCGGGTATGACATCAACTGCGGGATGCGTCTGATCCGCACAGACCTGACGCTCTCCGAGGTACAACCGAAACTGGAGCTACTGATGACGGAATTGTTTCGCCGCGTCCCGGCCGGCGTGGGGTCGCGCGGCTTCGTCAATATGACCCGGCGCGAGTTCCGCGAGGTGATGCGCCAAGGCGCGGGCTGGTGCATCGCCAGGGGCTACGGCTGGCCAGACGACCTGGAGCGGATCGAAGAGCGGGGATGTCTCGAAGGCGCCGATCCCACCCATGTCACGGATTACGCCATCGAACGGGGCATCAATCAGCTCGGGACGTTGGGATCAGGCAACCACTATCTGGAAGTGCAGGTCGTCTCAGAGAAACACCTCTTCGATCGAGAGACGGCCGCCGCGATGGGATTGACCGGCCGCGACCAAATCGTGGTGATGGTCCATTGCGGCTCACGCGGGTTCGGCCATCAAGTCGCGAGCGACTACCTCAAGGTCTTCGAGAAGGCGATGCGCCGCTATGGGATCTCCGTCAAGGATCAGCAACTCGCCTGCGCGCCGTTTCGTTCACCGGAAGGGCAGGATTATTTCGGCGCGATGAACTGCGCGGCCAATACCGCATTTGCCAACCGCCAGGTCATTACCCATCAAATCCGCGAAGCCTTTGCGGCCGTGTTCGATTCGACGCCGCACGCGCTCGGCATGCAGTTGATCTACGATGTCGCGCATAACATCGCGAAGGTGGAACGGTACGGAGACGGGGAGTGGCTGGTCCACCGCAAAGGCGCCACCCGCGCCTTCGGCCCCGGGAGTCCTGAACTGCCGGACTGCTATCGCGCGATCGGCCAACCGGTGATTTGCGGCGGCTCGATGGAAACCGGCTCCTATCTGCTGGTCGGAACCAATCGCGCCATGCACGATACCTTCGGCTCCACGATGCACGGATCCGGTCGCACCATGTCTCGCGCGCAAGCCAAGCGCACCGTGCGGGGCGAGCAATTGCTCCGCGACATGAAACAGCACGGTATTCTGGTCAAGGCTGTGTCGATGTCGGGGCTCGCCGAAGAAGCCGGACTGGCCTATAAAAACATTTCCGAAGTGGTGCACACGGTGGAGCAGGCGGGAATCACAAAAAAAGTGGCGGAACTCAAACCAATCGGCAATATAAAGGGCTAGCACGGCATGTACCCGACACACATGCGCGGCTCCCGGGCGACCGGTGTCAGAAAGCGTGTCGCCACTCAATCAGCGCCGCCCCACAATGGAACAACGCCAGCACGAACGCTTTCCCGCTCACTTCCGGAGTGCCTTCAGTTCAGTGAATCGCGTCGAGGGAGACGGCACCGTGGTCGATCTCTCGTTGCGAGGCTGCGGGATCGTCAGCCAGACAGCCATTCATCCCGGCACCACACTCACGCTCTGTATTCATGTCCCGGACCCTGAGACGACGCTGACGGTTCCGCAAGCCGTCGTGCGCTGGTGCCGGAACGGGCGCATCGGTCTTGAATTCGTCTCCCTGCCGCCTGAAGAATGGGCTCGCCTACAACGTCTCGTGAAAGAGCTCACTCGGCACCCCTACGAACGGACCCACGATACGCAGGAAAGTCCCGGCGCCTGACGCCCCTTCCTGTCGAGGAGGATAGAGTATGGCCGACGCTTCTGCATCGCGATTGCCTCGAACCTGGCTTCCGGCGCTGCTGATCAGCATCATCGTGTCCGCATTCTGCGCCGCTGCGCTCTACGTGCTCCTGGCTCAGCATGATCGCGTGCTCGTCGCGCAACGGAATGCCTCGGCCACGATGGCGGCGGAATACAGCGCGCGCGCCACGGCGCGAACCCTCGCCTGGTTCAGCGAATCGCTGGGCGGGGAGAATTTCGCCTCCGTCCAGCAAACTCTGGAACAACATGCCCAGCAGGCCAATCTCCTCACGGCGGCGATCATCACGGAGGACAATGTGGTGGTCGCGTCCAGCAATCCCGCCGCCATCGGCACCACGCTTCAGGACGCGGCCTGGCTGGCGGCGCGTCGGACACAAAGCGGCGTCCTGGCACCCGGCATCGAAAAGGGAAGACCGGCCTTCATCGTCGTGGAACCCTTCCGCCGGGACAACCGCGTGGCCGGTTGGATCCGGCTGGCCGTCGCAACGCCGCCCGAGGCAGCGGCACCACGAGCCGAAGACGATTTAGGCCGCGATGTCGCGCTCGTCATCACACCGCTGTTGTTGTTGATGGCCACCCTCCTGATGCTGACGATGCGCGGGCTCATGAGCCGGGTCCGCTCGCTGCTCGCCGGCATTGTCCTCGACGCCATGGAGCAGGCGCCGCACCCCAGGCCCACATCCGTCGATAGCCCGGACAGGGGCGAGATGGCCTGAGATCTCTAATTGCCGTACTTCGCAGGCCTTCTGGCTTTCACCTAGGAATTCGGCCTGCACTCGATGGGCTCGACAAGTGCTAATTATCTGGCAGTTCTTCAAAAGTTTGATAGGCTGAGACGAACTCGGAATCGGCAGGCCGGCCAGTGCGCGGAAAGAGCGTCCTCCCTGGGGCCGCGACGTGATTGAGCCGACTGATCGACGCACAGGTGATCTCCACATATGAGCCAAGCGAATCCTAAGATCCTCATCGCCGACGACGATCCGCTCTCACGGCTGTTCGTCAAGAACGCATTGGAACCGGCCGGCATGGTCGTGCTTGAGGCGACGGGTGGAAAGGACGCGCTCGCGAAGTTTGAAGCCATCGGGCCGGATCTCGTGATTCTCGACATCATGATGCCGGACATGGACGGGTATCTCACCTGTTCCCGAGTCCGCTCGCTTCCGCGCGGGAAACGGGTCCCCATTCTGGTGCTCACCGGCCTCGATGACGCGCAGTCCATCGGGCAGGCCTACCAGCACGGGGCCACAGATTTCATCACCAAACCCGTCAATGCCACGATCCTCTGCCATCACGTCCGGTATATGCTTCGCACCAACAACGTGCTGCACGCATTGATCCGCAGCGAATCCCGGCTGGAACTGGCGCAGCGCATCGCCCGCATCGGGAACTGGGATTGGAATCCCACAACCAACCGGTTCACCATGTCGAATGAATTATGCCGCCTGGTCGGGGTGCGGCCGCAGGATTTCGCCGGGACCTTCGAAGCGTTCCTCGCCCTCGTGCACGCGGACGATCGTCCGATTGTGACGGGTGCCTTACAAAAACTCGTCGGGCAACATACGCCCTGCGACATCGACCATCGGATTGTGCTGCCGAACGGCACCGACTTCATCATCCATCTGCAAGCGGAAGGGGTGCGCGAAGAAGAGACGGACGACATCACAGTGATCGGGACGGCCCAGGACATCACGGAGCGCAAACAGGCGGAACGGGCCATCCATCAGCTCGCGTATTACGACAGTCTGACCGGTCTCGCCAACCGCGTGTTGTTCAAGGATCGCCTGTCGAATGCTCTTTCCTACGCGGAACGCCACCACCAGCACCTCGCCACGCTGTTTATCGACCTGGATCGCTTCAAGATCATCAATGACACGCTCGGGCATACCGTGGGCGATCTGCTGCTGACGCATGTGGCGGAACGTCTCAGCGACTCGGTTCGTCAAAGCGACTCGGTCAGTCGGCATGCCGACCATGAACCGATGCATGCCCTCGCCAGGCTTGGCGGGGATGAATTCACCATTCTGTTGACCGCGCTCCCGCAACCCGAAGATGCGGGCAGGGTCGCCCGGCGAATCCTGGACTCGCTGGCCCACCCCTTCAGCATCGAGGGCCATGAAATTTTTATCTCGGCCAGCATCGGCATTTCGATTTTCCCGTCGGACGGGTCCACGGTCGAGGCGCTGCTGAAGAATGCCGATACCGCGATGTACCATGCCAAGGAACAGGGCCGGAACAATTGTCAGTTCTATTCGTCCGGCCTGAACGCCGCGGCAGCCGAACGGCTCGATCTCGAAAACGAACTTCGCCGCGCGTTGGAGCGGGAAGAGTTCGTCGTCTTTTACCAGCCGAAGTTGAATATCCACTCGCGCCGCATTCTCGGCGCCGAGGCGCTGGTGCGTTGGAAACATCCCAAGCGCGGCCTGGTGCCGCCGGGCGTGTTTTTGAATGCCGCCATCGATACCGGCCTCATCCGCTCCATGGACGAGTGGGTGCTTCGTGAGGCCTGCCGCCAGGTCAAGGCCTGGGAGAAGGCGGGCCTTCCCGCGATCACCATTTCCGCCAATGTCTCCAACTCGCTCTTCCACGGGCGCACGCTGCCTACCACCGTCGCCGATGCCCTGCGGGACTCCGGTTTGAATCCGGCGCAACTTGAACTCGAACTCACCGAGTCCATTGCGATGCGCGACGTCGAAGCCTCCGTCACCATGCTGGAGGGGCTCCGGACCATGGGCGTGCGCCTCTCGATCGATGACTTCGGTACCGGCTATTCTTCGCTCAGTTATCTCCAACGATTTCCGCTGAGCCGGTTGAAAATCGATCAATCCTTCGTGCGGGATCTGCTGACCAACGAGAATAATGTGAAAATCACGCGCGCCATCATCGCCATGGCCCACAGCTTGAACCTGGCCGTGTTGGCCGAAGGCGTGGAAACGGAAGGTCAGTTGGCGCGCTTACGAGAAGAAGGCTGCGATGAGGTGCAAGGATATCTCTTCAGCCGCCCTGTCTGCGCGGAGGACTTTGCAAAACTCCTCAAGGGCGATGCCGATGCCCGTACAGCAGCGTGATGTTGATCCGCCGGTTGGTGAGCCCTTCCTTGAACGCAATGTCGTCCGTTTCATGAAACAAATCTGAATTGAACATCACCGCTCGATTGGCTCGATAGGGTATCTTGATTTCCTTCGCCCCTTGCGACGTGAGCCAGTCGTAGATGCTGCCCCGAGCCCTGTCGCTATTGTAGGTTTTGAAGTCCCACTCCCTCGGGGCTTCCTTGTCCCATACCACCAGCCCGCCGCTCTCGGGATTGAGATTGGCCTCGTCCGGCGTGATCCAGAAGTTGACGTTTACCGCGGCGGCATCGGCATGGATGTTTAATCCTCGCCTGGCGCTATCGTGTTTGAACGCCCAGGCCTGAGTAAGACGATGCCTGCCGAAAATGCGCGGCAGACGCCGGCGTAGTTCTTCCGCAATCTGCAGCAGGAGGGGAGACGCAAACCCGTCGCCGAGAAACGCCCCGATGTACCCGTTCTCATAATCCTTCTTCCAGATCGTCGACGTCCAGCAGAATTCCCTCAAACGCCGCAGCGCTTCCTCCGACAGCAGTCCATCGATGTAGGTCACCTCCGGCTGGGTCGCCAGATACCGGGCTTCAATCGCCGCGTGATCCAAATCAGGCGCCAGCGCCCCTTCAGCGATCGTGGCACAAGGCGCCAGATACAGCAGCTGATTAAACGAGGGGGCGATAGGCTGAAGATCGGCAGGGGCGAGGGCGACGCGATTGGGCGAAACGGTGCCGGGAGCCGGTTCCACCCGCGTACGCAACCGCATCAGCGCCTCGTGATACCCGCGCCATTCCTCACCGATTAAGCCGCGCTCAAACAAGTAACCGATTTGCTCGGCATCATGCTTCACACGGGAGCGAAAGACGGCCGGGTCGGTAACGGAGCGACCATGCGCACACTTAGCCTTTGCCGTTTCTGCAAAGCAACGCAACGCACGAGGAATATCCTCTCGCCAGATCCACGCGATGCCCAGGTTATACAGGGCCGTGCCGTAACCGGGATGGGCCTGGAGCGCGCGTTCGAAGGAACGGATGGCGTCATCCACCAGGTCCTGCTCCAACAAGACCAGCCCGAGATTATTGTGAGCTTCGGCATGTGCCGGCTTCAGGGCAATGGCCTTCCGGTACGCGTCGGCCGCCGCATCGAGCCGGCCTTGTGCTTTCAACACCACGCCGAGATTGTTATGACCCTCGGCATGATCCGGGTTGAGCGCCAGCACCTGTTCGTACGTCGCTTGTGCGTCCGCCAGTCGTCCGAGTTCTTTATAGGCGTTCCCGAGGTTCGTGCGAGGTTCGATGTAGCGCGGGTTGAGCTCAATCGCCCGGCGGTAGGCCTCAACCGCGTCGGGGAGGAGTCCCGCCCGTTGGAGCACGACACCATGGTTGAAACAATAGACGGGGTTACGCGCATCGGCCGCGCGTGCCTGGGCCAGGCGGGTGAGGGCGTCGCGGAGGTTGCCGCGCCGGTACAGCAACAAACCGAGACCGTGCAGGGCCTCCGGCTGGACGGGCATCCGTTCGAGCAGCTGCTGATAGCCTCGCTCCGCATCGTCCAGGCGGCCGGCCTGATGGTGCATCTGGGCTTCACGCAAACCGGCCAACGCCGCGGCTGCGCCGCCGGCATTGCGCCCATGTAATTTTTCTTCGCGGCGACGCTCCTCACGATTCATGCACAACCCTCCATCGATCGGAAGACCGGCCGAATGAGAGAGTAGCGCAGATCGGGGACGGGGGTCAAAGGAAACGGGGAGGGGGACTCGGGAGATCAGGCCGCTTGGGCATGGTCCTGCCGCTTGCGGCGCTGGCCCAGAATGTCGAGAGCGGCGACGCGATAGGCTTCGGCAAAGGTGGGAAAGCTGAAAATGGTATCGATGAACCGATCGATGGTCGTCCCATCCTGCAACGCCATTTGACCGAGATGAATCAGTTCCGTCGCATTCTCGCCGACGATTTGCACGCCGAGGAGACGCTCCCCGGACGGATCGGCGACCAGCTTCAAGAGCCCATCGCACGCACCGGTGATCTGCCCCTTGGCAATTTCCGTAAAGGGCGCGCGGCCGATGATCGGACCCCGATAGCGGGCAGCGGCCTGTTCCTCATCGAGACCGATCGAGGCGATTTCCGGGATGGTATAAATTCCGATGGGCACCTGATTGGCCGAATCTCCCAACGGTAACCCCAACGCGTGGCTCACCGCGCGTCGACCATCTTCCATGGCCTGAGAGGCCAATGCGGGCGGGCGCCCCAACATGTCGCCGGCGGCAAAAATGTGGGGGACGGCGGTTTGCCCGTGATCGGTCACCGGGAGGCGCCCCTTTTCATCGAGCGACAATCCCGCCGCCTCCAGGTTCAACTCTTCGACATTCGGCTGCCGTCCCAAGGCCACCAGCATTTTTTCACTCTTCACCGCCATCCCGTTGGCCAGGCGGGCTATCACGGAGGAAACGCCGTCCCAGGCGACTTCGGTGACCGTGTGGCCGGAGTAAAAACGTCCGCCCTGGCGCTCGATGCTGCGCTGAAATACTTCGACGATTTCCTGGTCCATGAAAGGCAGCGGCCGTTTGGCTCGATCGATGATGGTGACCTCCACCCCCAGGAGCGCAAAAGTCGCAGCATATTCGCAGGCGATGACGCCTCCGCCCAAAATCGTCAACGAACGGGGCAAATAGATCATCGACAGGATCGAATCGCTATCCAGCACATGTTCATGGTCAACGGGAATCCCGGGAATCGACGAGGGACGGGAGCCGGTTGCCAGTACGATGGTTTCGGCTCTCAGCGTTTGACAGGCGCCGTCGACGGTCTCCAACTGGACTTCGTGCGGCGAGAGGAGTCGCGCGCGTCCGTGCCAGAAGGTCACGCCATTGCGCGTGAGTTGACCTGCCATATAACATTCATGCGCTTTGACGACCTCGTCGAGGCGATGCAGCAGCACGCTCATCGGCACGTCGAGGCGCATCTTGCCTTCGAATACCTCACTCGACCGTTTCAGGCGCTCGAACTGGACGGCCGTCTCACGCAAGGTCTTGCTGGGGATCGTGCCCCGGTACACGCAATTTCCGCCGATGCCCGGCTCCTGCTCGATCAGCACGACCTTCTTGCCGGCCTTGGCGCCCTGGATCGCGGCCTTTTGGCCGGCCGGTCCACTGCCGATCACGACAATGTCATAGGCAGTCGCCGGCATCACAGTGGCATCGCCTCCACGACAGCTTGGACCTTGTCCTTATGGGCCAGGAGCGCATCGATATCTTTAGGGTAGAGATTCAAGTCGGCAAAGACCGAATGGTCTCGCACGGTGGCTTCATCGAAGCCTTCGGGATCGAGAAAATGTTTGGCCAGGCGACCGGCCAGGCAGGTCGTCATACATTCCTGTTTCGCCGTTTTGGCGTAATGATAATCGGCGTGGAACCCGATCGATTCCACCACGGGCGGAGGCAGGCCCCACTCATCCGCGACCAGCAGCCCCACCTGAATGTAATATCCGTCGAGCAATTGATGGAGCAGTTCCTTGGTCAATGGGCTGCCTTGCTCCTTGGCGAGGGCGACCAGCGTCTGCAATACGACCGGCCGGCCAATGCCATGCAAGAGCCCGCAGAGATAGGCGCTTTCGACATTGAATCGGCGCATGCGAGCAATTTCTTTGGCATAGGCCCCGCTGGCGAGGGAATAATGCCAGAGACTCTTGACTTCACCATCCCATCCCGGCACTTTGAATGCGCTGCCTTTGATGGAGGCGGAGAAGGCCAGTTCGGACATCAGGTTCATGCCTAGCATGGACACGGCGTGCGGCAGAGAGACCACCGGATTACGGGTCATATAGGCCGGGGAATTGGCGATGCGGATGACATGGGCGGCCAGCGCCTGATCTTGGTGAATGAGCGCGGCCAGTTTTGCCGCCTCGGCATCCGGATCGTACACCATGGCTAGAATGCGGGAGGCCACCTGCGGCAACAGCGGGAGTTCGATGGCTCCTTTGCGGATCCGTTCGATCAGGAGTTGTTCGAGCGGGCTGGTTGAGGCCGGGTCTGAAATAGGGGCAAGTTCAGCACTCATAGGGCTCACACCACAGGTCAAGGTTGCTGGATTGTCTTCGTTGTATATCCTTTTCGGCTCATTCTGCCGAAAACCTTAACCTCCGGCCGAGAAGGAACCGGGCACAGAACATGCCAGATAATTTGAGGTATTCCGCATCGGCCGCGCCCCTTTTCTCACGCGCGTTTCCACTCAAGAAGGAGTACCAGCCATGATCGCAGGAAGAATTCTCATGTCGCTCTGTCTCACGGGCGCCATCCTTGGCCTGGCTCCACGAGCCGTCGCTGCCGGAGATCAGGCCTCGCCGTCGACCACCGAGAAAATGATCCGGGACACGAAGGAGGCCGTCGAATCCACGAAACAGTATAGCATGCAGCAAAAAGAGAGCTTTCAAAAGACGGTTCAAGCCGAACTGGCAGAGATGCAGGCGAAGATCGCGGAGCTCCAGAAGAAAACCAGCGCCGCCTCCGTGGAAGCCAGGAAGGACCTGCAGAAAGCCCTCCAGGATTTGGAACACAAAAAGGACGAAGCCCGAAAGCAGCTGGATGAGGTGAGTCGCTCGACCAGTTCGGCCTGGAGCACGATGAAAGACAACGTGAACGCCGCCGTGGCAGACTTGAAGAAAAGCTATAAGGAGACCGTGTCGAAATTGCCTTGAGCACGGCGGCAACGCTTTCGCTGCAAACCCGCCGTCTGTCCTGCTCAACGAACCGCGGTCCATGCTGTTCATCGAGGGGGCAAATACGGTAAGGTGCAAGGACAAGCAGGACAACCAGTTGACGAGACCTATGCCGCTGAAATTTGCCCTCTATCCCGGTTGCGCCGCGAAAGGCGCGACGCCTGAACTCTACCAATCCACTATGGCCATTGTCGGCCGCCTCGGCATCGAGGTCGTGGAACTCGCGGCGTCGTCCTGTTGCGGAGCCGGCGTCATCGGAGAAGCGGACCCGGATCTCGCGCTCGCCCTCAACGCCCGCACCTTCGCGCAGGCCGAGCGAATGGGGCTGGACGTGATGACTATTTGCGGCACGTGCCAAGGCGTGATGAGCGCAGCCAATCGGCGCCTGAAAAGCGAGCCGGCCACGCTTGAACGAGTGAACAACATTCTTGCGCAGGACGGCATCTCCTACGGCGGCGGCGTGCAGGTGAAACATCTCTTGTGGATCGCGGTGCGCGATCTCGGGCTGAGCCGCGTGGCCGGCACGGTCCGGTCGCCGTTTCGTGATTTTCGCATCGCGCCCTTCTACGGTTGCTACATGCTGCGTCCATCCTGGGAGCTCGGCTTCGATGATCCCGAAAATCCCAGTTCGTTGGAAAAAATTATTCGCGCCGTGGGCGGAGAGCCGGTGGCCTATGCCGGCCGGACGAAGTGTTGCGGGTTTCCCATTATCCTGGAGAAGGAAGCCATCGCGGTGGCCATGGCCGGCACGAATATGAAAGACGCGCGGGATCACGGCGCAGACTTCATGGTGACGCCCTGTCCGCTTTGCCACATGAGCCTGGACATCTATCAGGAGCGCGCGGGGCGGGCGGTCAAGACGGAGTTGAACCTTCCCATCCTCCATCTCCCGCAATTGCTGGGTCTCGCCATGGGCCTTTCCGCACAGGACCTCGGGCTCTCGCGCCATTTGATCTCAGTCGATCGTATCGTCAGTCGTTTGCAGACACCGGACAGTCCCCATTCATCCTTACCCGCGGAGCCTAGGACATGAAGGTCATCGCCCTCTCGGATTTTCAGCAATTCAGCCAAGAGAAAATGAAAAAGAATAACCTCTTCGAAACGTCGCGGTTGTTTTGCGACATCTATTGCTTCGAGCCGGGGCAGGAACAGAAGGGGCACATTCACGGCGAACAGGACAAGGTCTACATCGTACTGGAAGGCGAGGGCACGTTTCAGGTCGGCACGGAAAAACGCGTGCTGGGAGCGGGGCAGGGCACAATGGCCGCGGCAGGCGAGGAACACGGTGTAAAAAATCACAGCGCGCAGCGGTTGAAAGTGCTCGTCTTTGTCGCGCCGAATCCCTGACGTTACCGATTGCCCAGCGGGGCGGTGACGGTGATGGCTCCGGCAAGATCTCCTTCCTTATGCCCCTCCTTGGGATACCCGGAGATGTCGAGATCGCCTTTCGGTTCACCATGGCAGGCGAGACAATCCTTGGCGTAATAGATCGGCATGACCACCCGCAAGGTGCGCCCCTCTTCGGTCAACTCGCTCACATACGCTTCAGCTCGCGGCCTGGCGGACAGCCATTTGAGGACCGACGCCTCGTACTCATCCGGCTCATTTTTCGGATTCCGTGGTTGAATCGCCGTCTGCTTCAGCCGCACATGCGCGGCCTTGGAGAACCGGGCCGACGCCTGACTGCCATAGGTGGCCGGAATAAAATTCTTATAGCCGATGCCCCGCTGATTGATGACGACCTGCGCGTCGCGGACGACCTCCCGACTGGCCTGCACCAACGCCGGTAACAGTTCCTTCGCCAGTGGCGGAATGCGTAGAGACACCGGCGCCGTCGGCAACGCCGTCAGATCGATCCCGGTCTTGGCGTGAAACTCCCGCACCAATTGCTGCGCGAATAATTCCGGCGTGAATCCTTTGTCACCCTTGTGAGGATCGTCGATCAACGACTGGTTGCGTTCAATGACGGCGCGCCCGGATTCCAACAGTTTGGCCAGCAGGCGCGCGGTTTCCTCGGCCTCGGCTCGCTCAACCGCCACGCCCGTCGAAGGGTGCAGGGTCGTCAACAACACCGCTGCAGCCAGGATCATCCATGCACGACCTCTCATGATTGTGCTCCTCTCTCTGCGGTCATGACCCTGGCCTGATACGACAGGTCCCCTGGATATAGTGGGAGGCCATTTTCTCCACATCGAACGGTAATCCTTCCAAGGAGGCTCGCCGGGGAAAGGCATAGTCCTCATCAAGCCAACGTGTCCGCATGTCATTCAGGCGGCCGGACTCGTCCAGTTTCAACAGCAGATCGTTCACCAGCCATCGCAGGCGGTAACTTTCTTCCGCCACGACCACGCCATAGTCGGCCTTGGTCAGGAACAGGGGACGTCCGCTGTCACGGGTCAAGAGCGTCCAGTCCTTGCGAACGCGTCTGACCATATATTCCAATACCGGTTGTGCGCCGAGGATGATATCGATGCGCGGCTCGGTCCGGGCGTCGGCATATTCGAACGCCGCAGGCAACGAATCGCACACGATCAGCCGGTTGGCGCCCCCGTTAGCCTCGGCATAGTAGTAGGCGCTGGTTTCATCCTGCACGGCAATCGTCAGGCCATCCAACGCATGGCTCATGGCCGTCAGCCGGTCGGGAGCAGGATGCATCTCCTGCTCCCGAATATTCGCCCGCACCCGTTCCAACACCGTTGTGCTCGTCGCGATCCCGCTGATTCCGCCGCCGTAAAAATAGGGCAGGGAATAAGCGACGCCGGCACGGGTAGGGACAGGCGTGTTCGTCGCGACCGCGGACACGAACCAATCCAAGTGACCTTCGTTGAGGAGGCGGAACAGGTCCCTGAAGCGCACGAGATGCAGGACCGGCGTCACCGGATGTCCGCATCGTCGGGAGAGTTCATCGGTCATGGCTCGTGTGAGTTCGACGTCGAGCCCCGTGACACGAGCCCCTTCGTCCGTCCAGATTGTCGGAAAGACGAAGGGCCGGAACGGCTCCATTGCCAGACCAACCTGAACGCGCCCGCGTTCACAGATGATGTCGACTTTACTGCCGGCGACCGGCCAGACCTGTTCGACCGCGTCGATCAGCAATCCGCAGCCGGACAGCAGCAGGCAGAGCAGTGCCGGCCAGACCCGGCCGCACAGTGACGACTTGATCAAAATCGCACGCCAGTCAGAAACACCCATTGCTGCGCCTGTCCCGCGTCTCCGCGAAAATCCACCCCGTATTGGCTGTACTGCACACTGATATCGACCGACAAACTCTGGGCGACCGGAAAACGGACCCCTACCTGACCACCGATCAAGTGGCCGGGCGCACGGTTTCCCGGACCGGGCAACACGCCTCCGGCCAGCATCCCGACGTAGGGCACCGCCCGGTCTTCCAATGGACCAAACAGCACGTGGCGGATGATGCGGCTGATCGGTTTGTGTTTGGGGAAGTCCAGGATGTCGATGAAGTTATTCCACCGCGGATTGAGAAACAAGGAATGCTGGTCGGTGTGAAACTCTTGCGTATGAATGCTGAAGAACTGATAGATGGTCCGAACCTCGACATTGCCGTATCGGAGTGCCGTAATGCCGAGCTGCACGCCGATCTCACGGTCGTCCGGCGCAAATGTCTGCTGCCGCAGCATCACATCGACGTTAAAGGGCCGGATGGGAAATTCAAGCACCGCTTCTTGCGCGGCTGTGTTGGCAGCCGACAACACCACAACACTTGCCGCCGTGGTCAGACAGCGGGCGAAGACTCTCCTGATTGTCCGCAGAGCTTCGGTCGACGGCATGATGATTCGTTGACTGCGCGTGGCGAGTCTCTCTGAATCGCCGTCTCATTGCAAGGGCCGGTCACGGCCGTGTCGGGGAGGGGCCTGCGGAGATGCAGGACTTCATGATCTCAACCTGACAACTCACGGCCGACGGGATGGCACGCCGCGCGGCCGCCAGGAGATCCTCCGGAACGACAACCCCGCTCGACACATCGACCAAGACATGCTCAGGGACGCTGTCCGGATCGACGCGGGCGACGCCTGCAATCGGAGTCAATGCCGCCACGATAGACTGGTGTTGAGCGGAACAGTCGGGTCCTGACAAGAAAAGCGCCACGCGCTCCTGTGAGGTTTCGGCAGCGGCCGGGCTTGCGAGGCATCCACTCAGGAGGAACAGGAAGAACCGTATTGTCCCAGGATTCCGCATCGGCATCTCCCAGAAACCATGAACGTTGGACATCTGTATGGATCACGGTTTGCTCTTTCCCAAGGAGGGCCGGCGGTCCGTGTGGACGGCCGGCCCCCACGACGGTCAGTGACCAGCCGGCGGTGTGGCCTCGGTCTTCGAGGCCGGCAACTCCCAGGGTACCATCGGCATCAGCGGAGCCGGCTTCGCATCCGGTCCTGCCAACAGAACTGCAATCGCCCCGCGCAACGCACCGGTCAGCGAATGGGTCACGAGCGGGTAGGCTCCGGCCGATTCCACGACGACGTCGAACGTGGCCGCGCTGCCAGGTCCCACCACATAGGTCTGCACGCCTTTCAGATTATTGGCGGGATTGCCGCTCTCATACACGTTGTCCCAGATTTCACCGATGGGATGGAACGAGGAAAACTCGTTCGGTCCCGCATTGACGAAATAAATGCGCACGCGCTCGCCCGGTTTGGCATCCAGCTTTCCCCCTCCCGTCACGAAGGGGTGATATTTGAAGATGCCGCCGTTGAACATGATTCCGTCGTACTTCCGATCAAACATGGCTTGCACATCGCCGGGATTCTTGTAGTACTCCGACTGCACCAGCACATATTCACGATCGGCTTTGGGCCAGACCTTCGCATCCTTCGGATCGACGATGATCGCGCCGAACATGCCGCGCGCCACATGTTGAATCATGGGCGGTGCGCCGCAGTGGTAGAAGAACAACCCCGGCTTTTTCGCCACAAAGGTGAAGCTGATGCTCTCCCCGGCATTGACCGCCCGGTAATTTTTCAAGAAGTCGATTTCCGCCGCGTGAAAATCCATCGCATGCGGATTCTTATTCGTGGCGGGGTTCGTCAACGTGAAATTGATCGTATCGCCCTCCGTCACCCGCACGACCGGACCTGGAAACTGCCCGTTGAACGTCCACGCCGCATACTTTTCCCCGCCGCCATCAATAACGATATCCGTCTCCACCGCGGTCATCTGAATATCGTGGGTCTTGGCCTGCACGGACAGGGCCATACCTGCCACCATTCCCAGCGCCGCGCCCATGAGGGCTGCGGGCCTCTGCCACCGGCCGCGTTGACAACTTTTCTCTGTTACTCTCTGCATATTTGCCTCCCGTCCTCCGTTTTATTAACCCGGCGTCGGCAGCGTGATGCTCCCGAATCAACATTCACCTAATCGAATGCTGCGCCTCTGCCTGCACCATACGGGAAGCCCAGGCAATAAAATATGACAATTGTCATATTTTGAAACATGACGGCTCTGTCGTGAAAAAAATTACGTGGAAGCGAGGATTTTGAGCTTGGGAAGATCGCGAATCACGAGGCGGGCAGCCGTTCCGGATACCAGGCGCTCTTTTTTGAATCGCGCCATGATCCGGATGGCGGTTTCCGTGGTGACCCCGACCAAGTTGGCCATGTCTTGCCGCGTGAGCCTGACGGTCACCCGGATTCCGTTCGACTCCTGCACGCCGCTCCGCTCAGCCAGATTCACCAGCAACGCGGCCAGCCGTTGATCGGCCCGGTCGAGCGCAAGGACCTTGGCCTTTTCCTGCGCCTCGTTGAGCCGGTTGCCGAGGTAGCGGATGACCTCCATGGCTGCATCCGGATTTGCGCGGAGCATCTTGAAGTAGGCCTCTTTTTTCATGCGCAACACGCTGACATCGCCCATGGGTTGGGCGGTCCCCGGGTGATAGGCCCCGTCGAACGTCGCCGCGTCGCAGCAGAACAGGTCGCCCGGCATGAGCACCTTCAGCGTACACTCCTTGCCATCGAGAGACGACTTGACGCACTTCACCGACCCTTCCTTGACGATGTGGAAGTATTCAGTCGGATCGCCCTCGCGAAAGATGTACTCGCCTTTGCCGTAGCGGGTTTCTGTCATTTCGCCCAGGACCTTCTGCCGATCCTGGGCGCTGAGAATCTGGAGAAGAGGAATCTGATTCAACCCGGCAGGAAGAGCAGGGTTGGATCGTTCAACGGCTGGGAGAATTGACGATTTCTTTGGCAGCTTCGACAATCGAGCGTACTCCAATTCCGAAATGATCCACGAGTTCCTCCGGCTTGCCGCTACGCGGAATTTCGCGAACCGCCAACTTGCGAACCCGCACGCCTTCGGAAGCCAGGGCGCTCAAGACAGCATCACCGATACCGCCGTGCGCATAATGATCTTCGACCGTCAGGAACCGCCCGCCGGTCGCTCGCGCACAGTCGATCAACGTAGCCTGATCGACGGGGACGATGCTGTACAAATCTACCACACGGGTTGCAATGCCGGCTGCCTTCAGCTGGTCGTGGGCCTTCAGGGCTTCGAACAACGTGACACCGGCGGCCACAATCGTGAGCTGGTCGGCGGCACTCTGCCGCAGAACTTTTGAGCCGCCAATCCGGAAGGTCTCATCCGCGCCATAGATGACCGGGGTCTTGGGACGACTCGCGCGCAAATAGACCATGCCCTTGTGGGCTGTCGCCGATTCCATCAATTTGTACATCGACAGGCCATCGGACGGGTAGAGCACGGTCACGCCAGGCTGGGTCGACATCATGGCCAGATCCTCGAGTCCCATCTGCGACGGGCCGTCTTCACCGATGCTGACACCGACGTGCGTCCCCACCAGTTTAATGTTCGACTGGCTGATGGCCGCCATGCGAATAAAGTCATAGGCGCGCGTAAAAAAGGCCGCAAACGTCGCCACGAACGGAATCTTGCCGCAGGCGGCAATGCCGGCTGCAGCGCCCAGCATATTTTGCTCGGCGATGAAGTTTTCGAGGAAGCGGTCCGGAAACCGTTTCCCGAACTTGTCGCTATAGGTGGAGTTCTTCACGTCCGCGTCGAGGGCCACCACCTGCGAGTTCGCTTCACCAAGCGCTAAAAGCGCGGCCCCGAAGGCTTCCCGCGTCGCGACCGAATCGCCCAGCTTGTACGGCGCCGGAGCCACCGTTCCCTTCGTGGCGGGAGCCGTTTTGGCCGCGTTCGGCAACGGGATCTGGAGTTGTGTCGAGCTCGGTTTTAACTGCCCGGTCAATTCGTCCAGCGCTTTCTGTGTTTCCTCGCCCTTCTTCAGGGGCTTCCCATGCCAGTCCGGATGATTTTCCATAAAGGCAATGCCGCGCCCCTTGAAGGTCTTCGCCAGCAAGACGGTCGGCTGTCCCTTGGTCTTCGCCGCCTCGGCGAACGCCGCGACCAGAGCGCGGATATCGTGACCGTCCACCACGATCGCATGCCACCCGAACCCGCTCCATCGGGCGCGGTAGGCCTCCATATCATGCTGCAGCATCGTTGGATCGCTTTGCCCCAAACGATTCACGTCCACGATGGCGCAGAGATTATCGAGCTTCGCTTGGCGGGCCACTTCCGCCGCTTCCCACACCGACCCCTCGACGGATTCACCGTCGCCCATCAGGACATAGGTGCGGTAGTCGGTCTTGTCGATCGACTTCGCATTGAACGCGAGACCGACACCGGCCGGCAAACCCTGGCCCAATGAACCGGTCGCCATGTCCACGAACGAAAGGCGGGGAGTCGGATGGCCTTCGAGATCGGAACCAAGCGTGCGCAACTTCAACAGTTCCGACTTGGGAAATAATCCTGCTTCCGCCCAGGCCGCATAGAGCAGAGGGGCGGCGTGCCCCTTGGAAAGGACAAACCGGTCGCTATTCGGCAACTTCGGATTCTTAGGGTCGTACCGCATGACCGAAAAGAACAACACCGCAAGAATGTCCGCCGCCGAGCAACAGCTGGACGGATGTCCGCTCCCGGCTTCGCTCGTCGCTTTTACACTGTCGATGCGGAGGTTGGTCGCTTTATTGGCGAGGGCGGTCAACAGATCAGGAGTTGTGGTGGCACCAGAAGGGGAAGTCATGCGCGATCCTTTCACGATGGGAGCTGATGATTCTGGATGACCTGAATGACAACGAGATCAAGAGCGAGAATCTGCTCTCGGTGGGACGAAGCTAACAAATGGCATGCATGGAGTCAATGAAGGCATGTCCCTCTCATCAGCCCGTCGCCTGCAGTGAATTCTTGACACGGTAGGATCAACTCGTTAAGATCGGCTCGCCTTTAACGCTCATCCTGTGAGGTGGGTAAGGAGCTCATGATCATGATGCACGGCACAAGCCGTCCGACAACCCGCACCTTCTCGTCCACGCCGGAGGAGAAGGTTTTTTTATGCCTCCAGCTGATCGGCCACTCATGACCACAGAACCTACAAACGGCAATCGGCAGGAGCGCGTCGTGATGGACGCGGGTGATATTGCCCGCGCGGTGACCCGGATTGCCCACGAAATCCTGGAACGGAATAAAGGCATTCAAGATCTCGCCCTGGTCGGCATCAGAACAGGCGGCGTCCACCTGGCGCATCGACTCGTGCGCCGGATCCATGACATTGAAGGCACGCAGATCCCGATCGGCGAGCTGGATATCACGCTCTACCGGGATGACCTCTCGCTGCGCAAGGATCAACCGATCCTCCGCACCACCTCGGTGCCGTTCAAAATATCCGACCTGAAGATCGTGCTCGTCGACGATGTGCTTTTCACCGGCCGAACCATCCGTGCCGCCATGGACGGATTGATGGATCTGGGACGACCGGCGGAGATACAACTGGCCGTGCTGGTCGATCGCGGGCACCGGCAACTGCCAATCAAAGCCAACTATATCGGGAAAAACATTCCCACCTCGCGCGACGAGGCCATTGAGGTCCATCTCGAAGAAAACGGGGAAGAGGACCGCGTGGTCATCCTCAGGGCGTAACCGGAGACATTGTCGTGGGGCTCAAACGAAAAGACCTGCTCAGCCTGACCAACTTGTCAGCTGCCGACATTGCCCTCATCCTGGATACCGCGGATTCCTTCAAAGAAGTCTCCGGGCGGGAGATCAAGAAGGTGCCGGCCTTGCGGGGCAAGACGGTCGTGAACCTCTTTTTCGAGCCGAGCACCAGGACCAGAACCTCGTTTGAACTAGCCGCCAAACGACTGAGCGCCGACGTCATCAACTTTTCGCCCTCGTCCAGCAGTGTGGTGAAGGGCGAAACACTCTTGGATACCGCGCGGAATATCGAAGCCATGCAGGCGGATATCATCGTGTTGCGACACTCCTCGGCAGGCGCGGCGGAAACACTGGCACGCGGCGTGAAATCTTCCGTCATCAATGCCGGCGACGGATGGCACGAACATCCGACTCAGGCGCTGCTCGACCTCTACACCATCCGCAGCCGGGGGATGGGGTTCTCTGGGCTCAAGGTCGCCATTGTCGGCGACGTTGCACACAGCCGCGTGGCCCGCTCCAATATTTTCGCCCTCACGAAACTCGGAGCCGAGGTGCGAGTCGTTGGACCACCGACGATGATTCCCCTGCACATCAACCAACTTGGCGCCCAGGTCTACTACAACCTGGATGAAGGATTGCGAGGCGTGCATGTGATCATGATGCTGCGCCTTCAGCTCGAGCGCCAGGGTCGCGCCTTGTTCCCGACTATTCGCGAATATGCCCGGCAGTACGGATTAACCAACGAGCGGGTCAAACTGGCTGAGCCGGGCGCCATCGTCATGCATCCCGGCCCCATCAACCGGGGCGTCGAAATCGCGCCGGACGTGGCGGACAGCCTATCGTCCGTGATTCTCGATCAAGTGGCCAATGGCGTGGCGGTGCGTATGGGCATTTTGTATCTCATGTCGGGAGCCAACGCCTAGGAAACCATGAGCAGGGAGCCATGTATTCATGGAACGATGTCCGGACGAAAAAATTACTCGCATGTGCATGAATGGTTGAAATGACCGAATTGGGGGAGCTGAGCAGCACATGATGATCTTGATCAAGGGCGGGCATGTCATCGATCCCGGACGCGTCAACGGCGTCTCGGATGTCCTCATTGAGAACGGAAAAATTGCCGCGGTCGGGCAGACGCTCGCCGCACCAGCCGGCGCGACGGTGATTCAGGCCAATGGGCAATTGGTGGTGCCGGGCTTCGTGGATCTCCATGTGCACTTTCGCGAACCGGGCTTTGAATACAAGGAAACGATCCAGTCGGGAACAGAAGCGGCCGTTGCGGGAGGTTTCACCACGGTCTGCGCGATGCCCAACACCAATCCCGTGAACGACAATCAGGCAGTCACCGAGTTCATGCTCGAACGGGCGAAGGCGGCAGGCAACGCCAATCTGTATCCGATCGGCGCCATTACCAAACGCTCCGAGGGCAAAGAATTGGCCGAGATCGGCGACCTGCGCCGCGCCGGATGCGTCGCGATTTCCGACGATGGCAAGCCGGTGATGAACAGCCTCGTGATGCGCCGCGCCATGGAATATGCGCGCGCGTTCGACGTGCCGGTCGTCGATCACTGTGAGGATTTGCATCTCTCCGAAGGCGGATGCATGAATGAAGGCGTGATCTCGACCGAACTCGGACTCCCGGGCATTCCCTCGGCCGCGGAAGATGTGATGGTGGCACGCAATGTCTCGCTCGCCGAACTGACCGGAGCGCGGCTCCACCTGGCGCACATCAGCACGGCCGGTTCGGTCCGGATGGTGCGCGAAGCCAAGGCGCGCGGACTCAAGGTGACGGCGGAAGCCTGTCCCCACCACTTTACCCTCACGGAAGAAACGACGCGCGGCTACAACACCCACGCCAAAATGAATCCTCCGCTGCGGACCAGCGAGGATGTGCAGGCCATCAAGGACGGATTACGCGACGGCACTATCGATGTGATTGCGACGGACCATGCGCCGCATGCGACGCAGGAGAAGCAACAAGAGTTTACGGAGGCCCCATTCGGCATCGTGGGCTTGGAGACGGCATTGTCCTTGACGCTGGCCCTGGTCGAAGAAGGGGTGCTGACGCTGGAATCGGCCGTCGATAAACTGGCCACGGCTCCGGCGAAGGCCTTCAGTCTCAACGCCGGCACCCTGGCGGTCGGCGCCCCGGCCGATGTAGCCATCGTCGATCCCACTCTGGAGTGGGAAGTGGATCCCTCGCGGTTTCGTTCCAAGAGCCGGAACACGCCGTTCGCCGGATGGAAGGTCAAAGGGCGCGTGACCACGACGATCGTTTCCGGGCGAATCGTCTACGAACTCGATCGCCCCGGACGCCCGGCGTAGGACTGGACGACTGTGCGTCAAGGATTGATCGCCTGTGTGACCTGCGAGATGCTGGCGTTAGCCGTCTGGATCGGCGGGCTCCTCGTCCTCGTGGCCGCCGTCATCCCCGCCGTGTTCAATACCTTCGGCGGTCAAGATACGGGGGGATTTTTTCTCACCCGGGCGTTCGACGGGTATAATCGGCTAGTGCTCGGCGCCGCGACGATCCTGATGGCCGGCATTTTCTGGCGCGCCTGGTTGTATCAGCAAGGCCTGACAGATGAGGCCATCACCAGAACCGAATGGTTGCTGCTGGGCGCGATGCTGCTCACCGCCGGCGTGATCACGTTTGTGCTGCATCCTCAGGCGGCTGCCTTGCAGGCGCAGGCCTTTGCCTCCAAAGGGGAAGAGGCGAGGAAGGCCGCGTTTGAGGCGTTCTTTCAGCTACATAAACCGGTCCGGGTGCTGTATATCCTGAATGTGGGACTCGGTATCGCGCTGTTGACCCTGCGCGTGCGATCCTGGATCCGAGTGAAGGAGTGAGAGTGAAGAAAGCGATTCTTGCGCTTGCCGATGGAACCTGGTTCGAAGGGCGAGCTTTGGGTGCGGAAGGGGAGACCGGCGGTGAAGTCGTGTTCAACACGGCCATGACCGGCTATCAGGAAGTGCTGACCGATCCCTCGTATCGCGGACAGATCGTCACCATGACGTCTCCCCAGATCGGCAATTACGGCGTCACGCCGGAAGACGTCGAATCGACGAAAATCTGGGCCGAAGGATTCGTCGTCAAGGAATCCAGCCGGCTGGCGAGTAACTGGCGCGGCAAGGCGACGCTGCAGGAGTATCTGCAGGCGGCGAATATCGTGGCGATCGAGGGGATCGATACCAGAGCCCTCACCAGGCATCTGCGGGAAAAGGGCGCGCAACAGGGCATCATCTCCCACATCGATCTCGATCCGCGCCGCGTGGCGGAAAAGGCCCGGCAGGCACCGAGCATCATCGGGCGTGATCTGGCGGCCACCGTCACCTGCGACCATCAATATCCCTGGACGCAAGGCACGGGCGAGTGGGCGCCGAAGATCACCATGCCGGAACAGGGTGCCGCCCAAGCACCACGAAAAACCTGGCGGGTGGTGGCCTATGATTTCGGTGTCAAACAGAACATTCTGAGACGCCTGGTGGACGTCGGCTGCGAGGTCACCGTCGTACCGGCCTCGACTCCGGCGAAGGATGTGTTGGCCTTGAATCCCCAAGGATTGTTTCTCTCGAACGGTCCCGGTGACCCCGAGGGTGTGCCCTACGCCATGACGGCGCTCCGTGAGCTCATCGGCCGCGTGCCGATTTTCGGCATCTGCCTGGGACATCAATTGCTCGGACTCGCGCTGGGGTTCTCCACGTACAAACTGAAGTTCGGCCATCACGGCGCCAATCATCCGGTCATCGACCTGCGCACGAGAAAAGTGGAAATCACCTCTCAGAATCATAACTTTGCCGTACGGTTCCCCGTCGAGCCCCCGGTAGCGGAGCAGGAACTGCCGATCGTGGACACGCCGTTCGGTCGCGTGCAATTGACCCACACCAGCTTGAACGACGGATCGGTCGAAGGCATGCGGTGTGTGGATCGCCCGGTGTTTTCGGTGCAATACCATCCCGAGGCCTCTCCCGGTCCTCATGATTCCGCCTATCTGTTTGAACAATTTATCGCCTTGATGGAGACACACCATGCGTAGTTGGCAGCTCTCTACCGGTCTTCTTGTGCTGGCCCTGGCCCTGATGCAGGCGGCCTGCGTCACCATCAACCTGCCGCCAGGCCCCGGCGCGCTTGAAGAACACAAGGTCAGCGGAACCGGGAAAGACAAGGTCCTGTTGATGGATGTGTCGGGCGTGATCAGTTCCGAGAATAAGGACGGTTTCTATTCCTCGCCGGGCATGCTCGCCACGGTGAAGGAAGAACTGGAGCGGGCAGCCAAAGACGAACGCGTCAAAGCGATCGTCCTGCGGATCAATAGCCCGGGGGGGACCGTCACCGCCTCCGACATCATTTATCACGAACTCAAGCAGTTTAAGACCAGCCGCAAAATTCCGATCGTGGCGTCCATCATGGATGTGGGCGCGTCAGGCGGATACTACATCGCCGCCGCAGCCGATACGGTGCTGGCGCATCCCTCCTCGGTCACCGGCAGCATCGGCGTCATCATGCTGACCGTGAATGCCAGAGGATTGCTCGAAAAAGTCGGCGTCGAAACGAATGCGGTCACCTCAGGTCCGCGCAAAGACATGGGCTCACCGTTTCGAGCGATGCTGCCGGAAGAACGGGCGATTTTCCAGAGCGTGATCGACGGCTTTTATCAGCGATTTCTACAGGTGGTACAGGAAGGTCGCCCGGGCATGAACGGGGAGACCATTAAGAAACTGGCCGACGGCCGGATCTATTCCGGCGATCAGGCCAAGGCCTCGGGGCTGGTCGATGACATCGGCTACCTCGACGATGCGATTGACCTGGCCAAGAAAAAAGCCGGCTTGACGGAAGCGAAGGTTGTGACCTATCGACGGCCCGGCGAATACCAGAACAATGTCTATTCGCGGCTCGTCGCGCCGGCGCCCAGCCTGGCCAATCTGGCGAACGTCGATCTGCTCTCGGTCGTGCGAGGCGGGTCGCCGCAATTCATGTATCTGTGGATGCCGTAGGCCGGTGAGTTGCTTCCACCGCCCGGTGCTGATTGAATGGAAGAGACGTGATGTATCCGTCAGACCCACATTCAATCGAAACGCTGCTCAAGACGCCGATGGGACGACGTGCCGCCCTCGCGCTGGGCGCGCGCGCCGCCTCGCGGTTGGCCACGACGATGGGACTTGGAGCAGCTGCGGGTCTGCTCCAATCGCTCGGAGGCTGCCAACGGGCACCCGGCACGGCGCGCGACCAATTCATTTATCTGTCGGAAGAAAAAGAAATGGCGATGGGCCTCTCGGCCTTCCGGGAAGTGCTCCGGCAAGCGCCCTTGAGCGAGAACCCGGAGCTCAACGAGATGGTGCACCGGGTGGGCAATCGCATCGCCAAGGCGGCGAACAAACCGGAATACCAATGGGAATTCGCCGTGATTCAGGACGACCGGACGATCAACGCCTTCGCGCTGCCGGGCGGCAAGGTCGCGGTGTTTACCGGAATTTTGAAAGTGACCAAGACCGAAGACGGGCTGGCGACCGTCATGGGGCATGAGGTGGCGCATGCGCTACAGCGCCATGGAGCAGAACGGATGAGTCGCGGCATTCTCGAACAAATCGGACAACTGGCGGCCTTGGGCGCTGGCGCGGCTGTGGGACGGCCGGACGCGGCCATGGCGGCGATGACCGTCTATGGCGTCGGCGTCTCCTTGCCCTTCGACCGCCGCCAGGAATCGGAAGCAGATTTTATCGGCCTGCGCCTGATGGCCGAGGCGGGATACGACCCGCGCGAAGCGGTGTCGTTCTGGGAACGGATGAGCGGTTGTCCGCGCGCCATGATCAACAAGCTCTGCTTCCGTTCGCAGCAGGCGATCCCGGAGTTCCTGTCGACCCATCCGTCCGATGTCACCCGCATCAATCAGATTGAGGCCTGGATCCCGGACGCCATGAAACACTATCATCCCGCAGGAAAGGCTCCGGCAATCCCGTCCGGTCCGATCCAACCCTACCGGCCGCCGGTGGGGCCCATGCCCGAGGCGCCTCTGCCGACCGGCTAACTTCTTTTATTCGAGGTCAATTGTGCCACGACGGACAGATATCCGCTCCATTCTCTTGATCGGCTCCGGCCCCATCGTGATCGGGCAAGCCTGCGAATTCGATTATTCGGGAACCCAGGCGTGCAAAGCGCTCAAGGAAGAGGGCTACCGCGTCATCCTGATCAACAGCAATCCGGCCACGATCATGACCGACCCGGATTTTGCCGACCGGACCTACATCGAACCGATCACCCTCGACGTGGTGGAGAAGGTCATTGAGTGCGAGCGTCCGGACGCGCTGCTGCCGACCATGGGCGGGCAAACGGCCTTGAATACTGCCATCGGATTAGCGAAACGGGGCGTACTCGAAAAATACGGCGTCAAGCTGATCGGCGCGTCGATCGAGGCCATTCATAAGGCGGAGGATCGTGATGCCTTCCGTCAGGCGATGTGGAAAATCGGCCTGCGGGTCCCAGACAGCGGCGTAGCCACGTCGCTCCAAGAAGCCGAAGAAGTGGTCCGCCGCACGCAGTTCCCCGCGATTGTACGCCCCTCATTCACCATGGGCGGAACCGGCGGTAACATCGCCTACAACATTGAAGAGTTCCGGACGCAGGTGGAATGGGGCCTCGCCATGAGCCCGGTCCGCCAGGTGCTCATCGAACAGTCGGTTATCGGCTGGAAAGAATTCGAACTCGAAGTGATGCGCGACCCGAAGGACAATGTCGTCATCATCTGCCCGATCGAGAATCTCGACCCCATGGGCGTCCACACCGGGGACAGCATTACCGTGGCACCGGCGCTCACGCTGACCGACAAGGAATACCAGATGCTGCGCGATGCAGCCGTGCGCATCATTCGCGAAATCGGCGTGGATACGGGCGGAGCCAATATTCAGTTCGGCATGAACCCGGTGAACGGGGACATGGTCGTGATCGAAATGAACCCTCGCGTCTCCAGAAGTTCGGCGCTGGCATCCAAGGCCACGGGATTCCCCATCGCAAAAATCGCCGCCAAGCTCGCCGTCGGGTATACGTTGGATGAGATCACCAACGACATCACCGGCGTGACGAAAGCCTCCTTCGAGCCGACCATCGATTATGTCGTCGTCAAGATTCCCCGCTTTGCGTTCCAGAAATTTCCCGGCGCCGATCCCACGTTGACCACCCAAATGAAATCGGTCGGCGAAGTCATGGCCATCGGACGTACGTTCAAGGAGTCGCTGCAGAAGGCGATCCGTTCGATGGAAGTCGACCAATTCGGATTCAGTTCAAAGATGGGCCTCGATCTCGGCCTGCCGCCGTCGCTCGATCGCGAAGAAGCGGTGGAACAGGTCCGCAAGGCCGTCCGCACACCGCTTCCGGACCGGCTCTGGCGCCTGGCCGACGGGATGCGTCTCGGCATGACCAACCAGGAACTCTTTGCTCTCACCAAAATCGATCCCTGGTTTTTAGAACAGATTCGCGAGATCGTCGAATTCGAGCCGAAGATTGTTGCCGAGCGAGGAACGATCGGCTCGGCCGGACTCCGGCCTGAGCTCCTGCTGGAAGCCAAGCACATGGGGTTTGCCGACGAACGATTGGCGCAATTGCTGGGAGTGCCGCAAAGTACGGTGCGCCGTTGGCGCGTGGCCCTGGGCCAAGGCCCCGTCCCACGCAGCGTCACCTACAAACGCGTCGACACCTGCGCCGCTGAATTTGAAGCCCACACGCCATACCTCTATTCCACCTATGAGCGCGAATGCGAAGCGCGGCCGACCAACAAGAAGAAGGTCGTGATTCTGGGGGGGGGGCCAAACCGGATCGGGCAGGGGATCGAGTTCGACTATTGCTGCGTGCACGCCGCCATGGCGTTGCGCGAGGAACAGATCGAAACCATCATGGTCAATTGCAATCCGGAAACGGTCAGCACCGACTATGACACCTCCGATCGCCTCTATTTCGAACCGCTGACGGAAGAAGATGTCCTCAATATCGTGGAGCGAGAACAGCCCATGGGCGTGGTGCTCCAGTTCGGCGGGCAGACGCCCCTGAAACTCGCGCTCTCCCTGTCGCGCGCCGGCGTCACGATTCTCGGCACGAGTCCCGATGCCATCGACCGCGCGGAGGATCGCGCGCGCTTCCGCGAACTGCTCGACAAACTCGGCTTGCGTCAGGCCGAAAGCGGCATGGCCCACTCCGTGGACGAAGCGCTGAAGATCGCCGCCGCCATTACCTATCCCGTGATGGTGCGGCCTTCGTACGTCCTCGGCGGCCGGTCGATGCAGATTGTCTACGACGAGGCCGGCTTGCTCCACTATATGAATTCCGCCGTCAAAGCCTCGGCGGAACATCCGGTCCTGATCGATAAGTATTTGCGCGATGCCATCGAAATCGATGCCGACGCGATTTCCGACGGCACCACGGTGGTCGTGGCGGGCATCATGGAGCACATCGAGGAAGCGGGTGTGCATTCCGGCGACTCCGCCTGCTCGTTGCCGCCCTATACTCTTGATTCCGCGACGATCGAGGAGATCCGTCGCCAGATGACCGCGCTGGCTCTGGAACTCGGCGTGATCGGACTCATGAATGCCCAGTTCGCCGTGAAGGATCACACCATCTATGTCTTGGAGGTCAATCCACGCGGCTCGCGCACCGTGCCGTTCGTCAGCAAGGCCATCGGCGTCCCGCTGGCCAAACTGGCCATGAAGGTCATGGTGGGCAAATCGCTCCAACAATTGAACTTCACGAAGGCACCGATGCCGACACATCTCTCGGTGAAGGAAGCGGTCTTCCCCTTCACCAAATTCGCCGGCGTCGACGTGCTGCTCGGCCCGGAGATGAAGTCCACCGGGGAAGTCATGGGCATCGACAGCGATTTCGGCTGGGCGTTCGTCAAGTCTCAAGCCGGCGCCGGCGCCATCCTGCCGACCGCGGGCACCGCCTTTCTCAGCGTCAAAAGCGAAGACCGCGCGGGGGCTTGCGATGTCGCTCGACGGCTCGTCGCGCTGGGATTCCGGATTACCGCGACTTCCGGAACAGCCACATACCTCACCGAACAGGGGATGCAGGTGGACGTCGTCAACAAGGTGCAGGAAGGACGGCCGCACATCGTCGACCATATCAAGAATGGCGACGTGGCCCTGGTCGTGAATACCGTGCGAACGGCGTCCGGGCAGACCGACTCCCTGTCCATTCGTCGCGAGGCGCTGCACAAAGGCGTGCCGTACTACACCACCATGCGGGGAGCCCTGGCCGCGGTAATGGGCATCGAAGCGTTGCTGAAAAAGGGGCTTGCCATTCGAGCATTGCAGGAGTATCACCGGGTGAATTGAGCGAAGGTCCTGACAGAGGGACAATTGACAACAGGTTCCAGGAACCGCGACGAAGCGATCGCATCGGTCCTGGATGCGGCAACCGGCGAGATAACCAAAAGGCGCGCCGCCGGAAGCCGGTTTCAATGGTCATCGGGGGGAAGATATGCCGACACCGATCACGAGAAAAGGCTACGAAGCACTGAAGGCCGAACTGGACCGGCTCCACAAAGTAGAACGGCCGCGCGTCATCGAGGCGATCGCCGAAGCCCGCGCGCATGGTGATCTGAGCGAAAATGCCGAATATGATGCGGCCAAGGAACGCCAGGGTTTCATCGAAGCGCGATTAGCCGAGTTGAAAGGCAAGCTGGCCGACTGCCGGATTATCGACATTGCCGGCCGCACCAGCGAGACCGTGGTGTTCGGCGCCACCGTGGTGCTGATCGAACAGGAGGCGCAGGCCAAAAAACAATATACCCTGGTCGGTCAGGATGAAGCAGACCTGAAGTTCTCCCGTATTTCGGTGCAATCTCCGGTCGGCCGGGCATTAATCGGCAAGCGGGTCGGCGATCTGGTGGAGGTGACGACTCCTGTCAAAGTGGTGGAATACGAAGTGATGGAAATCCGGTTCGAGGAATTGTAGGCGTCATGTCACAGCCCATGCCCGTTCAGCTTGTCTCCTGCACGAAACCACCCTCACCTGACCTGGCCCGGTTTTTGTCATGCCGGTAACGATCCCCCTCATCACGCTGTTGACGGATTTCGGCGACCGGGATTATTTCGTCGCCAGCGTGAAGGGCGTCATCCTCAACATCAATCCGCAGGCGCAGATCGTGGATCTCTCGCATCACGTCACCCCGCACGATGTGGCGGATGCTGCGTATCTCCTCAAATCCTGCTATCGCTATTTCCCGGACGGGACGATCCATGTCGCCGTCGTGGATCCCGGCGTCGGCACCAGCAGGCGACCGCTGCTGGTCTCGTCTTCACGCTACTACTTTGTGGGGCCGGACAACGGTCTCTTTACCCATATCTACCAGGACGAAACGGGTGTCGAAGTCCGGCACCTCGAAAACCGGCAATACCGGCTCGATTCCGAAGGCGCCACCTTCGACGGGCGTGACCTCTTTGCCCCCGCCGCCGCCTGGTTGACCAAAGGACAGCCGCTCGGTTCGTTCGGCCGCCTCGTCCCCAACTACGAACGCCTGCCGATTTCCGAGCCCTCCTGGGACAAACATGCGATGGTAGGAGAGATTGTCTATATCGATCGGTTCGGGAATCTGATTTCGAACCTCACCGCGTACCATATCCGGGAAGTCCGCGGGGTGACCAAACGCGCCGACCCGTACATCCGCATCGTCGGCCTGACGATCGACAGCCTGGTGCGCAGTTACGGGGAGGGTTCAGCCGATACTCCCCAGGCGCTGATCAACAGCAATGGGTACGTGGAGGTGTTCCTCAAGGAAGGCCGCGCGGCCGACCGGTTGAACGTGGCCAGAGGCGCGCGCATCGATCTCAGTTAATTCAGCCATTCCAGCCGGGCCTCTGTTGCCATCCGTCGCGATATCCTGGAATTGACAGCTGAAAGTGGCCGATGTTTTAATGAGACGGTACGCGCGCAGGCCGGTATGCATGACATGGCCATCACGGAATAGGCTGATCTTCTTGCATATTCCTCCAGCCGGTGTGAAGCGCTCGGTCCCGAGTTGGTCCTGCGTCCCGCCTTCGCCGTCTCAGCAGACAAGAGTGATCCGTCGCGAGGACTCCATACCGGAAGGACCGCTGCGTGCGAAACCGGCACCAGACTCGATGCGAAACACTGTGCTTGAAGGCCGGATCGACCGATACACATACCAGGGAACGCGCTCCATGAAACGAGCTCTGCCACATTGGTCGGTCATCCTGCTCTGTGTCTCCGTCGCGGCCTGCACACGCCCGGATCCTCCGGCGCCATCCGCCAAACCCGTGCCTCCGTCGGTCGTCGCCAACGGCCAACCGGATATCCAGACGATGCGCATCGATGCATCACCGTCCCTGCCGGCCCTCACGTTGTCGGCCAGAGTGACGTATGCGGAGGACGGATTCTCAAGAATTTCCTCCCCCCTTCAGGGACCGGTGCTCGACGTGCGGGTGAAACTCGGCCAGGCCGTCAAGGCCGGAGACGTGTTGATGGTCATCGATGCAGCGGATATCGCTCGTGCCTATGCCGCCTATGTGGAGGAAATTTCTGAGCTGGGATTGGCCGAACGCAACTATGAACTGACCAAGGATCTGTACGACGCCCAGGCCATGGCGTTGAAGGATCTGGAACATGCGGAAAACGATCTGAATCGCGAACGGGCCGAATTCAAACAGGCGAAAGAGCGACTGCTTTCCCTCCGCGTCCCGGCCGCCGAACTCAGCAAACCCCTCGCGCAACAGCAGATTACATCGCGCTTCGAACTCCGGAGCCCGTTGACGGGGACCGTCGTGGAACGCAATGTGACGCCGGGACAAATCGTCGGGACCGCCTCCGATCAGCCGCTGTTCACCGTGGCCAATCTGGATCGGTTGCAGGTCGTGGCGGATGTGTACGAGCAGGACCTCTCCGGAATCCGGGTGGGCGCGCTCGCAGCGATGACGGTGGAGGCCTATCCGGCCGTCGAATTTCCGGCGAAGGTTGCCGTCATCGGCGACGTGGTGGATCCCGCCACTAGAACGATCAAAATTCGCGCCACGGTTTCCAATCAGGACCGCCGCTTGAAGCCGGAAATGTTTGCCCGACTGACAATCGCCGGCCACACTATGCGCCCGAAGATTGTGATTCCCAAGCAAGCGGTGTTGGAACGATCCGGCAGACAATGGATCGTGGTAGAACTCGCGCCAGGCCAGTTTGAGGAACGGCCCGTGACCATTGACAGCGTGACAGACAATCAGGTGACGATTCGAGAAGGCGTCGTGACCGGAGAACGCATTCTGCTCAGTCCCTCGTCCATCAACCACCTCGCTGCGACTGATACCTCTGCCGGCGGGGCTTAGACCGGCTCACGGCGAAGGTCGACAGCGGCTATAACGCCGCGACAAGAATCCGCACCAACCCGGATAAATCCTCCGTATCGACTCCTGCCACCGTCCGATTCGTCGTATTGGTATACGAGGCTTCCAGCGACAGAGTGGTGGGGTGCCCGTAGATCGGGTTGAGATGGAACGCAAACATGCCACGGCCGACGATACTCTCTGTCTCAATCAAGCCGTCGCTCGACTTCGTACTGGTGTAGCCGCCCATGGCGCTCACCAGTAATCGCTGGCTTTGTTTGTACAGTAGTGATACGGAAGCCATCGGCGTCTGGATCTTCGCGCCTGACCAGCTCTGCGTTTCCGAACGGTAACTGAATGTCGGCGCGAGAGTCAGCGTATTGAGGGGACGATAGGCGGCGACCAGGGTCTGGGCAAAGGTTGCGGATTGGGCGCCCCCTCGCATCTCATCGTTCGTCAGGATGTAGCTCGAGGAAAGTCTGGCATTCCAGGTGAGGCCCGTATAGGCCAAGGCCGCTTCCATGCTGTGACTCTGGCTGCGCTGCGCCGTCATTCCCGCAGGAATGTAGCTGCTCGCCATGGCACTTCGCGCATAGGTCAGGCTCAACTCCGGCCAAGCCGGCTTCGCCAACGCGATGCCGATACGGCTGACGTCCTGCTGAATGCGCGGCCGATTCGGCTCCAGATCCACGTTGTTCCAGGTCTGGCCGGAGGAACTGCGCAGCTTCGCAATGCCCAGCCCCCATTCCGCCCACATTTCCCGCACCGTCTGATCCGGCGAATTGAAGAAGGCTTTACCGGCCGATCGGTAATTGATGCCGTATCGTACGGTCCCGTTGGTGCCGGTCAGTGCCATGCGTACCATCCGTTTGGTGCCGTCATCACGTTGATCGATGCGAGAAGTCAGGCCGGCATCATTGGTCGCGTTGTTCGCCACTTCACCTTCAGCCGTCAGTTGGCCCTTGAGCCAGGTGGAATTGGCGCCCAGACCTTTGGTTTGAGGACGTTCAGAATCCGGCACCAGGTCTTTCAATCTGGTGGATGTGGTCGGCGGCACAAAGGACGTCGCCTGAAATGACGTATGTAGGACGGGGGACGCGATCGAAAAGGGAATTGCGGAAGTCCCGGACTCGCGGGCCGTGTCACTGAACTGAATGCGCTGGAGCAGGAGTTCCGACTGTTGCTGATCTTCAGCCCAGACCGATGAGGGTAGGAGCAGGCACAGGACCCGGATAATCAGGCCCCTCGTCATGAAACCGCGCTCGTTGCGGCCATCGCATAACACAGCATGAAATCAAGTGTAGCACTCGATTTCCGCTGTCCCGGCCGCGGCGGCAGTGCACAAAACCTGTCCGGTGACTGTTCGGGCCTGAACACAGAACAATCGCCGCACGTCAGTAGAAATCAGCAGGAAAGACAGGGAATTTTAGCGCGAGGGGCGTTGTTCTTCGGTCGTCTCACGAATGGCACTGTGCAAAATTGCAATCATGGTGGTGAGCTCACGAGGCGAGATGGAAAGGGGAGGGACCAGCGCCATCACATTGCCGAGCGGCCGCAAAAGCAGACCACGAAGCCGGCAGGCCTGCGCCACGCGATGGCCCATGCGACGGTCGAGCGGATAGGGGGTTTTGGTGTGACGATCCTGCACTAACTCGATGCCGACCATGAACCCGCATTGGCGAATGTCGCCCACATGCGGCAACTCGGCTAACGGTTGTAAGAGCCGGGCCAGCAGGCGCGATTTCTTGCGCACCTGCGCGAGGGTCTGTTCGCGGCGGAAGATCTCCAGATTGGCGAGGGCCAGGGCGCAACCCAGCGGATTGCCCGTATAGCTGTGCCCGTGAAAAAAGGTCTTCCACTCGTCATACCGTCCTAGGAAGGCGCGATAGATCGCTTCCGTCGTGAGCGTCGCGGCCAGCGGCATGTACCCGCCGGTCAACCCTTTGCTGATCGCCATCAGGTCAGGTGTCACGCCCTCATGCTGGCAGGCGAACATCTTGCCGGTCCGTCCGAAACCGGTCGCCACTTCGTCGACGATCAGCAATACGTTGTAGGTCGTGCAGAGCTCACGCACGCGTGCCAGATATCCGGGCGGGGCCACCATCATCCCGGCTGCGGCCTGCACCAGCGGCTCCACAATGACACCAGCCAGCTCGCGATGCCGGGTCTTGAGTAATCGCTCGAGCGGATCGATACAAGCCATGTCGCACGACGGGTAGGTTCGGCCCAGCGGACAGCGATAACAGTAGGGCGGCTCGACCTGATGGGTGGGAAAGAGCAGCGGCTTGAAGCGCGCATGGAACAGGTCAATGTTGCCCACACTGACTGCGCCGATGGTGTCGCCATGGTATGCCATTTTCAAGTGCGCGAAGGACTGCTTCGTTCCGGCCGCAGGCTTGATTTGCTGCCAGTATTGCACCGCCATTTTGAGTGCCACCTCGACCGCCGTCGAGCCGTTGTCGGAGTAGAACACCCGCCGCAAACCTTTCGGCGCAAGGCGAATGAGTTCGCGGGCCAGACGAATCGCCGGAGGATTGGTGAGTCCGAGAAAGGTGGAATGCGCGATCTTCTGAAGCTGCGCGGTCAGCGCGCGATCCAGCCGGGGATGCCGGTGCCCGTGAAGATTCACCCAAATGGACGCGGTGCCATCGAGATACTTCCGTCCTTCCGTATCGATGAGGTAGGAACCTTTGCCCTGTTCGATGATGAGGGGCGTCTCCTGTTCCCATTCCTGCATCTGCGTGAACGGATGCCACAGATACGCGTGGTCCCAGGCAGCGAGCGGTTGGCGTGTGGATGGATGTGTCATCTGGTACTGCGGTGTGACGTTGCGAGTGCACGGCAGTGGACGCGGCAATGCATGAAACGCCGCGCCGATGGCGGATTATAACGGCGGGCGATTTCTTTGACAACGTTAGAGGCGGTCACTATAATGAACCGATTTTGGGGAACATGAGCCAGGATTTGCAAAGTCTCATCCGAAATTTCTCGATCATCGCCCATATCGATCACGGTAAATCGACCCTCGCCGACCGGCTCCTCGACGCAACTGGCGCAGTCACTGCCCGGGAAGCGAAGGAGCAGATCCTTGATGCGATGGACTTGGAGCGTGAGCGTGGTATCACGATCAAAGCTCACGCCGTCGCCATCCGCTACAAGGCTCAGGACGGGAAGACCTATTTACTCCATTTGATCGATACGCCGGGTCACGTCGACTTCACGTACGAAGTATCACGCAGTCTCGCGGCCTGCGAAGGGTCGCTTCTGCTCGTCGATGCGACACAGGGCGTCCAGGCCCAGACCATCGCCAACGTGAACCTGGCCATGGGCAACCACCACACGATTATCCCGGTCATCAACAAGATCGACCTCGCCAGCGCCGACGTCGAAGGCACCAAGCAGCAAATCTCCGACGTGCTGACGCTGGATGCGACAGACGCCATGCTCGTGAGCGCGAAGGAGGGACTCGGCGTGCCGGAGGTCCTCGAGGCGATCGTGAAACGCATTCCGCCACCGTCCGGCGATCCGACCCGCCCGCTCAAGGCGCTGATTTTCGATTCCTGGTTCGACAATTATCAAGGCGTGATCGTGTTGACCCGTATCATCGACGGGTCTGTTCGCCCGGGCATGAAGATCAAGGTCATGTCGAACGACCGACTGTTCGAAGTGACGGAAGTCGGGCAGTTCACCCCGAAACGAACGAAGGGTACGCAACTCCTGACGGGAGAAGTCGGGTATCTGTGCGCCAACATGAAGGAAGTGGCCGATGTGAAGATCGGCGACACCCTAACCGATACTGCGCGTCCGACAGACCAGCCGTTCCCCGGGTACAAGGAAGTCAAACCGCTGGTCTTTTGCGGACTCTATTCGACGGACACAGCGCGCTACGAAGATTTGCGCGATGCGCTCTTAAAGTTGCGCCTGAACGACTCGTCCTTCATTTACGAGCCGGAAACCTCGCTGGCGCTTGGATTTGGATTCCGCTGCGGATTCCTCGGCCTGCTCCACATGGAAATCATCCAGGAGCGGCTGGAGCGGGAATACGGACTGACCCTGATCACCACCGCACCGACCGTCATCTACCGGATCCTCACCACCAAAGGGGATGTCCTCGAACTGAATAACCCCGCGGAATTGCCCGAGCCCAGTTCAATTGCGTCCTTTGAAGAACCGTTCATTCTGGCCACGCTGATCGCGCCGGAGCGTTACCTCGGGACGTTGCTGCAATTGTGCCAGGAACGTCGCGGCATTCAACGGAGCATCCACTATCTGGATCCAACCCGGGTGGTCATCGCCTACGAATTGCCGCTCAATGAAGTGATTCTCGATTTTTACGACAAGCTCAAATCCAAGACTCAAGGCTATGCGTCGCTGGATTACGAACTGCTGGGCTACCGCGAGTCGGAACTGGTGCGGCTGGACATTCTGCTCAACGGCGAGCCGGTCGATGCCCTTTCGTTCATCACGCACAAGGAACGGGCCTATCAGCGCGGGCGCCAGGTCGCCGAAAAGATGAAAGAGCTCATTCCCAAACAGATGTTCGAAATTGCCATTCAAGCAGCCATCGGCAACAAGATCATTGCCCGAGAAACCATCGGCGCCATTAAGAAAAATGTCACGGCCAAATGTTACGGCGGTGACATTTCCCGCAAACGTAAATTGTGGGACAAGCAGAAGGAAGGCAAGAAGCGCATGAAAGCGGTGGGACGCGTGGAAGTGCCGCAGGAAGCGTTTCTGGCCATTCTCAAGGTGGGCGAGGAATGAGCGTGGACCCCAATGCCCGTCCGGAGGAAGTCCCTGCAACGACCACCCCGGCGACGCCACCCACGCCCTCTGAACCGGCGTCCACGGAACCACGCCTGGTCGCGGCAAATCAACCGGCCCACAAGTCGATCCTACGCGAATACGCGGAAGCCATCATCATTGCGATGTTGCTCGCGTTTGCTATCCGTGTGTTCGTGGTGCAGGCCTTCAAAATTCCCTCCGGCTCAATGATTCCCACGCTCCTGGTCGGAGACCATATTCTGGTCAGCAAATTATCCTATGGCCTCCAGTGGCCGACAGACTGCAAGTTTCAACCGGGCTTTCCACCGGTGACCTGCTATTCCTCACACACGGTCATTCCCTTCGGATCGATTCAGCGTGGCGACATCATCGTGTTTCGATTCCCCGAGGACGAAGACAAGGACTTCATCAAACGCGTGATCGGACTGCCGGGCGACACCATTCACGTGCGTAACAAGGTGGTGCATATCAACGGCACCCCGTTCGATGACCATGCCTTCACGCAGCACACCGATCCGCCCATCCACGACGGGCACATCAGCCCGCGAGACAATTTCGGCCCGGTGACGGTGCCGGAGGATGCGTACTTCGTGATGGGAGACAATCGGGATCACAGTCTCGACAGTCGATTCTGGGGTTATGTGCGCACGGAGAAAGTGCGCGGCAAGGCATTTCGCATTTACTGGTCGTGGAGCGGCCAAGGATCGTGGACGGAATGGGTACGATGGGAAAGGTTAGGAAAAGCCATCCAGTAGGGCGATCCGGCCATGCCGGACCGTCGAACGGGCACGCGGGCGAAGAGGCGGGAGTAGATCACACCGCACTCGGCGCGTACATCCAACGGTTTTCCAGGGCCAGCGTGCTGGTCATCGGAGACTTGATCCTGGACCATTACGTCTGGGGCCGGGTCAGCCGGATTTCTCCGGAAGCTCCCGTGCCGGTGGTGCATGTCGAATCGGAATCCTTGAAGCTCGGTGGCGCGGCGAACGTCTTCAACAACATCCTGGCACTCGGCGGCCAGGCGGATATTTGCGGCGTCATCGGCGCGGACGAAAGCGGACGGCTCCTCCTGAAAGAATTGGGCGGGCGCAGGCAGGGGCGAGGCGGCGTCGTCATCGATCAAGGCCGGCCGACGACCAGAAAATCACGCGTCGTCGCTCACAACCAGCAAATCGTGCGGTATGACGTTGAACGCCGCAACGAGCTGTCGGGCCTGCTGCAGCGTCGTATCCTTCGCTACGTCGAATCGCGCCTGAAGGAACTCTCCTGCCTGGTGGTCTCGGACTACGCCAAGGGCGTGGTCACGGCTTCGCTGATGACAGAGTTGACTCGTTTGGCAGGACAGCGCAAGATCCCCATTGTCGTCGACCCCAAGGTGGAGCATTTCAGCTATTACAAGGGCGTGACCGTCGTCACCCCCAACCACCTCGAGGCCACACAAGCGGCCGGCGTGCAAGGCGAAGACGACAAGACGATCAATAAAGCCGGAATGGTCCTTCGCCAACGATTGGGATGCCAGACCGTGCTCGTGACCAGGGGCGAACGGGGTATGAGCGTGTACCAGGGCCACGGCGACCATTGGCATATTCCCACTCGCGCCAGGCAGGTGTATGACGTAACCGGTGCCGGAGATACGGTCGTCGGGACCCTCGCGCTGGCGCTCTCGACCGGAGCCAGCATGCGCGAGGCGGCCATCCTCGCCAATCAAGCCGCAGGCGTCGTGGTCGGGATGGTCGGCACCGCCACGGTGACCGCCACACAATTGGCAGATGCCTTGGGGCAGAACTGAGGTGAAACGTTCGGTCACGGTGGTGATTCCAGCCCGGTACGGATCTACACGGTTTCCGGGGAAACCGTTGATCGATCTCCTGGGCAAGCCGATGATCCAGCATGTGTATGAGCAGGCGAAGGCCTGCCGCGTAGTGGATGACGTGCTGGTGGCCACGGACGACGACCGTATCAAACGGGCGGTCGAGCGATTCGGGGGCCAGGTGCTCATGATGACGGAGCCCTATCGCACCGGCACCGACCGTGTAGCGGCCGTCGCCAAGACCCGTGGCGGGGACTGTTACATCGATCTGCAGGGGGATGAAATTCTGCTGCATCCCGACCTGATCACGGATCTGGTCGAACCATTCTTGGCCAGCGACGCGCCGATGGGCACCCTCAAACGGCGGATCGACTCCGACCAGGACCTGCAGAATGCCGGCGTGGTCAAAGTCACGACTGACCGGGAGGGCAATGCCCTCTATTTTTCACGGGCACCCATCCCGCTGGTTCGCGACGATCCAAAACGATCGGCCGTTCCAGGATTACATTTCATTCATTTGGGTCTCTATATCTATACGCGCGAGACCCTCGCGAGGCTGACAGCATTCCCGACCGGGATCCTGGAAGAGGCGGAAAAACTCGAGCAGCTGCGGGCGCTGGAGAACGGCATCCGAATTCGCGTCTGGGAAACCTCCCAGATGTCCTTACGCATCGATAGCCCCGAGGACGTGCCGGTAGCCTTGACCCAACTTCGGGCTCATATCAGCAGCGCGGGAAGCATTCAACCATGACTATTGGCCGCATTCACAAGAAGGTGCCACGATGAGCAAGCTGATCTTTGTGACCGGAGGAGTCGTCTCGTCGCTCGGAAAGGGACTGGCTTCCGCGTCCATCGGCAATCTCCTGGAAAGCCGCGGATTGAAGATCACCTTTTTGAAACTCGACCCGTACATCAACGTCGACCCCGGCACCATGAATCCCTACCAGCACGGCGAGGTCTACGTCACGGAGGACGGGGCGGAGACCGATCTCGACCTGGGGCATTACGAACGCTACACCTCCCTCACGCTGACCCGCGAAAACAATTACACGACCGGCCGAATTTATCACTCGGTCATCACGAAAGAACGGCGGGGAGATTATCTGGGTGGCACAGTCCAAGTGGTGCCGCATGTGACCGACGAGATCAAGCAATGTATCATGCGGACGTCCGAAGGCATGGACGTCACGATCGTCGAGATCGGCGGCACGGTCGGCGACATCGAAAGCCTGCCATTTTTAGAAGCCATTCGGCAAATCCCCTATGACGTGGGACGCGACAATGTGCTCTATGTGCACCTGACGCTGGTCCCGTACATCGGTGCCGCCGGTGAGTTGAAAACGAAACCCACCCAGCATTCCGTCAACAAGCTGCGCGAAATCGGTATTCAGCCGAACATCCTGTTGTGCCGCACGGATCGCTATCTTCCGCCCGAACTGAAGGCCAAGATCGCCATGTTTTGTAACGTGGAGAAGGACGCGGTCATTACGGCGAAGGATGTCGAAACCATCTACGAAGTGCCGATCGTATTCCGCAAGGAAGGGTTGGATGAACTGATCGTCCGGCAGCTGAAGCTCGAAACCGGCCCGCCCAATCTGCGTGAGTGGGACGCGATGGTGCAGAAGATCAAGCATCCCAAACACGAGGTGTCGATCGCACTCGTCGGAAAATATGCCGGACTGAAAGAATGTTACAAGAGCCTGGCGGAAGCCCTGGTACACGGTGGGATCGACCATGAGACCCGCGTCAACGTGACCTGGATCGAATCCGAAGACGTGGAACGGCAGGGGACGGAGCGAATCCTGCGCGAGGCCGACGGCATTCTCATTCCCGGCGGGTTCGGCTCACGCGGCATCGAGGGCAAGATTGTCACCATTCAATATGCACGGGAACACAAGATACCGTTCCTCGGCCTCTGCCTGGGCATGCAATGCGCCACGATCGAGTTTGCGCGCAACGTCGCCGGCCTGACCGGCGCAAACAGCGCGGAGTTCGATGCGCAGTCGCCGCATCCCGTCATCCATCTCATGTCCGACCAGCAATCCGTCAACGACAAAGGTGGCACGATGCGCCTCGGCGCTTACGCCTGTACATTGGGAGAGGGCACCCTGGCGCAAAAAATGTACGGCGTCAGCGAAGTGCGCGAACGGCATCGCCACCGGTATGAATTCAACAATGCGTATCGCGAGCAATTGACGGCGAAAGGGCTGATTCTGAGCGGCTTGTCACCGGATGGGCGCCTGGTCGAAATCGTCGAACTGCAAAACCATCCCTGGTTCCTGGCCACGCAGTTTCATCCGGAGTACAAGTCACGACCGCATCATCCGCATCCCTTGTTTAGCGGATTTGTGGGCGCGGCGTTGCGCCGCAAATGCGGCCACTAATCGTGAGATGCTGAAACCGGCCTCCACCTGCGTTCTCGGTCGCGTGTATCCTTGCGACGTACCACAAGGGTACGCCTCAGTCCACACGCTTCCTGCGGCCTTGCTGGAACACCGGTTTGAGCATCTCCTGTGAGAGTCGGATAATTTATGAGCCATGCCGTACAAATTGGAAGCTTTACCATCGGGGCGGGGCATAGGCCCTTTTTGATTGCCGGACCGTGCGTGATCGAAAGCGAGCAGCTCGCCATGGACACAGCGGGACGCATCGCCGAGATCACCAAGGCGCTCGGCATGCCCTACGTGTTCAAATCCTCCTTTGATAAGGCCAATCGCACCTCCATCTCCTCCTTTCGTGGACCTGGCTTAGAACAGGGTCTTGCCGTCCTGGCCAAGGTCAAGCAGCAAATCGGCGTGCCGATTCTCACCGACGTCCATTCGGAAGAGCAGGCGACAGAAGCCGGCCGCGTCGTGGACATTCTGCAGATTCCCGCCTTTCTCTGCCGCCAGACCGACCTGCTGATTGCCGCCGCCAAGACCGGCAAGGTTGTGAACATCAAGAAGGGGCAGTTCCTGTCGCCGCTGGAAATGGGCAACGTCGTCAAGAAAGTGGAAGACGCCGGTAACCAGCGCATCGTCCTGACGGAGCGGGGTTCCTCCTTCGGTTATAACAATCTGGTCGTCGACATGCGCTCATTTCCCATCATGCGCCGCTTCGGTTATCCGGTGGTCTTCGATGCCACCCATAGCGTGCAGCTGCCTGGGGGAGGCGGCACTAAATCCAGTGGCCAGCGTGAATTCGTCGAACCCTTGGCCTGCGCGGCAGCAGGAGCCGGCTGCGACGGGTTTTTCATGGAAGTGCATCCGGATCCCGACTCCGCCTTGTCCGATGGACCCAACATGGTCCCGCTCCATGCGCTTCATTCACTCCTTGAACGGGTATTACGTATATGCGACGCAGCCGCCCCACAACCGGTCCGGTAACACGCAAGACCAAGATCTCATCCGTGCGTTCTGTCACCGTCGATGCGAGCGTGCGCGAGGGGATTCGCGTGCTCGATATTGAAGCGCGTGCAGTGCTTGATCTCAAGGCCCGTCTGGACGAGCGATTCGCCCGAGCCGTGACGTTGCTTTACGAGTGCCAGGGAAAAGTCGTCATTTCCGGCATGGGCAAATCCGGCCTCATCGGACAAAAAATCGCGGCGACGCTGGCCAGTACAGGAACGCCCTCGTTTTTTCTGCATCCGGCCGAAGGCGTCCACGGCGACCTGGGCATGCTCGCACGACGTGATGTGCTCATCGCCATTTCCAACAGCGGCGAGACGCAGGAAGTCCTTCAACTGCTACCGTTCGTCAAACGAATGAACGTACCGGTCGTCGGCATGACGGGAAAGATGACTTCCACCCTGGCGAAAAACAGCGATGTCACGTTGGATGTGTCCGTCGATGAGGAAGCCTGCCCCCTGGGCTTGGCCCCGACCGCCAGCACGACCGCCACGCTCGCCATGGGTGATGCCTTGGCCGTGGCCTTGCTGCAAAAACGCGGGTTCAAGCACGACGATTTCGCGCAGTTTCATCCGGGCGGCAGCCTGGGGCGTCGCTTGCTCGTGAAGGTGCGCGATCTCATGCAGCATGGCGATCACTTACCTCGCGTGCGTGCCGACGTGTCCGGGACGGATACGATCCTGGAAATGACCTCGAAGAAACTTGGTTTGACGACGGTGATCGATGCGAAGGGCGCGCTCTACGGAATCGTGACCGACGGCGACTTACGGCGTTTCATTCAAGCCGGCGGAGACTT
>WBZN01000353.1_pt1 | contig 42148 bp, 36 predicted proteins | sample 5204281 | NCBI WGS metagenome assembly WBZN01 (sample SAMN12344347, study PRJNA552823) | activated sludge metagenome | biome: Activated sludge suspended growth; feature: Nitrification reactor; material: Wastewater; isolation source: activated sludge from nitrification reactor of wastewater... | reverse complement strand
ACTGCAGGCTTCGCTAATTCTTTGATGGAAAAAGATCAAATTGCTCGATTTTGTCTTTATTAACACGCCGCTTTTTGAAACTGCTGATCCATAATAACAATTGATGCAGTTTTTCAGGGTCGACTAGTTAGTTTGCCTGTCATTTGGTTAGGCATTCGGTTCAATTGGTTCTTTATCAGGAGTCCTGCTTTTAGATTAACGCACCTTGCAGCTATTTTGCTTGTTGTCGGCGAATCGTTGGTCGGTATTACATGCCCGTTAACTGCATGGGAATATGAATTACGTGGAACAGAATCAGCGCAAAGTTTTATGCAACAGTGGCTACATCAGATTTTGTTTTATGATATCCCAGAATATGTGCTAACGATCGCCTATAGTTTATTTGCGCTGCTCGTCCTAGCAACCTATAAGCTCGTTCCACCAGATTGCTATAAAAAAAATGGCAAACGCTAGTTCGTCTTTTGTATGATTATGTATCCTGTATTGAGGAAGCTTGATAGGAGGATGAATCATCGGAAAATGACATTAGTTCTGCAATCGTCGGTTCAAATTGTTCTTCATCAAATGCTTTATCGCCATTAACATCTGCTTTTCCATGCGCCTTAAGCCCTTGAAAATCATAGCGCGCAATATCGGCTAAGTGTGAAGGTTGAATATTTTGTAACGAAGTAAACATTGTTTCTAACCGACCTGGAAATTTCTTATCCCACTGCTGCATCATTTCCTTGATAACTTGACGTTGTAAATTAGGCTGAGAACCGCACAAATTACAAGGAATAATTGGAAAATTGACTACTTGTGCATAGGCTGCCAAATCCTTTTCCTTGCAATAAGCCAGGGGACGAATCACGATATGATTACCATCATCGCTGACTAATTTTGGAGGCATTGCCTTAAGTTTACCTCCATAAAACAGATTGAGGAAAAACGTTTCAAGAATATCGTCCCGATGATGACCCAGCGCAATCTTAGTTGCCCCAAGCTCTTTTGCGACACGATACAAAACTCCTCTCCGCAAACGAGAACATAAACTACAAGTCGTTTTTCCCTCGGCAATTACTCGTTTTACTACACTATAGGTATCTTGCTCGACGATACGAAAAGGAACACCGATTCGAGTTAAATACTCAGGTAAAACATGCTCTGGAAAACCAGGTTGCTTCTGGTCCAGATTAACTGCAACCAGATCAAAATCAAGCGGAGCATGCGCTTGTAAATTTAGCAAAATATCTAATAATCCATAACTATCTTTTCCACCCGATAGGCAAACCATTACTCGATCACCTGGCTCAATCATATTAAAATCGGCAATCGCTGTACCAACCAACCTCCGTAACCGTTTGTTCAGCTTATTGATATTATATTGTGTCTTTTTTGATATTATTTCTTGCATAGATAAACCTTCATTAATCACCCATCTCTTGTGATAGATCTAATTGCAATCTTTAGCTAACAGTTCAACTAAATATTGATATAGAAATTATACAGCTCGAAGCCGGAACATTTTAGAATGAACTGTATTCTAAAATGTTGCGTTACCATAGCAGTTGATTCATTTAAAAAATAATGGGGGGTTATATGAAAAAGTCTTTAATGTGGCTTTGTTTTATTCTGATAAGTTGTGCATTGAATACATTTGCGGATACAGGCGCTCACTCCGGACATTCACTGATCGGACAGCCAGGAAATCCTGCACAAGTATCACGTACCATCGAAATTAAAATGATTGAGAACCGCTTCTTGCCTCATGAGATAACAATTAGACAAGGAGAAACGATTCGCTTTCTTGTAAAAAATGAAGGAAAAAAACATCATGAGTTTACAATCGATACCATTAAAAACTTAAAAGAGCACGCCAAAATGATGCGTGCACATCCGGATATGTTGCATAACGAACCCAATCAATTAAAGGTTGCACCGGGAGAACAAAAAGAATTAATCTGGCACTTTACGGAAACTGGTATAGTAGATTTTGCATGCCCTTATCCTGGACATTTTAAAGGGATGCAAGGAAAAATTTATGTGGAGAAGAAATGAAAATAGGCAAAGGACTATTTATATTTGTATCAATGTTTACGATTCATTTTGTCGTCGCAACTAATTTTGTTAGCGCAGCCGAGACAATTGAGGTTTATAAAAGTCCTACCTGTGGTTGTTGCGGTAAATGGGTCGATCACTTACGTGATCATGGATTCACCGTTAATACCCATGATGTGGGAAATAAAGAAGCAAGAGCACGTGCTGGTATTTCACCAACATTAGGATCATGCCATACGGCACTTATTGATGGTTATGCGATTGAAGGGCACGTTCCCGCACAAGACATCATTAGATTGCTCAAAGAACGTCCCAAAGCAGTTGGAATTGCTGTGCCAGATATGCCGCATGGAACACCAGGAATGGAAGGAGAACGAAGCGATCCTTATGATGTGCTGCTCATCAAAGAAAAAGGGGATACACGTGACAAAGCTACAGTATTCAACCGCTATAGACCCTGATTTAACTTCTTGTCAATGAAATGAAATTGCAGCGTTTTCTTAGTAGGATCATACCGGTTGCTTGTATCTTATTATTAGGCAGTTGTACGGACTCCGTCACGACTGCAACGAAGTTACTCCAGCAGCTTCAACAGCAAGGCTTGATGGGTGAGGTGAAACGTAATTTTGATACCAAGCAAATTAAGCGAGGTCACGAGATTTTTATCAAGAACTGCGCCATTTGTCATGGCCAAAATGGTGAAGGAACAGCAGATTGGCGCAAACCATTAGTAAATGGTCGATACCCACCTCCTCCGCTCGACAGCACTGCACATGCTTGGCATCATTCTACTGAGGAGTTGAAACGCTTCATCTTAAAAGGAGGGCCACCTGGCGAAGGAAGAATGCCAGAGTGGCAAGACAAGCTATCTGAACAAGAAATTGATGATATTCTTGTTTGGGTTAAATCTTTGTGGTCTGAAGAAATTTATGAAGCTTGGTACCGGCAAATTGAGAATCGCTAGTATACTATGGCGCGCCCAACACGATTCGAACGTGCGACCCCCGCCTTCGGAGGGCGGTACTCTATCCAACTGAGCTATGGGCGCGTGGTTACTAGCAAAGAGGGTAGTCAATTACTCATTTTCTCACTCACTGTTTTTTGGACAATGGGGTAAATACGGACGATCTTAACCGCTTGATCTTTGGTTTGAATAATTTCCATCGGATAACCCGCAACGTTCAATCCGATTCCTGCTTCCGGTATATCTTGAAAATACTCCAAAATTAAACCATTTAAAGTCTTCGGTCCATCTAAAGGCAGTTGGTATCCTAGTTTACGATTGAGATCACGCAATAACACGCTACCTTCGGCGATTATACTCCCATCTGCTTCCTGGATAAATCCGCTCGTTTGTGTTGGGGCGTGCGTTGTAAACTCACCAATAATTTCTTCAATGATATCTTCCATTGTGATAAGGCCTAGCCATTCGCCATACTCATCAACTACAAAACCAATCCTTTTACGGTTTTCCTGAAACAGTTGTAACTGCGAGAACAAAGGGGTTCCAGAAGGAATAAAGTAAGGCTCTTGCAGCACCCGTTCAAGCATGCTCGCTGTAATTCTTTCCCCTTTCAGTTGATTAAAAATTTTGCGAACGTGAATAAAACCGATTACGTTATCTAATCGGTCCCGATAAACTGGGAGCCGTGTATGATGGCACGTCATGATTTGCTCATGAAGAACCTCATCGTCTGCATCTAAATCAATTGCTTCAATTTGTTTACGCGGAACAATAACATCATCAACGGTAACAGTTTCAAGATCGACCAAGTTGATAAGAATATTTTGATGCTTCGTTTGAATAAAATGACCTGCCTCCAAGACAAGCATTTTCAGCTCTTCTGGGCTAATTTTATGTGCTGTATTTTCATTGGGATGTAATCGAAATAAGCTTAAAATGCCTTGTACAAACAAATTGACAAACCATACTGCAGGGTAAAATATTTTGAGTAACGGTGTCAGGATATAGCTCGCCGCAAGCGCTATCCGCTCTGGATAAGTGGCGGCAATTACCTTAGGTGTAATTTCGCTGAACACCAGAATTGCAAACGTTACTACGCAAGCACCAATCAATAAAGCTAGATCGCTATGAGCAAACAACATCGAAACAATCACTGCAACCAAGGTGGCTGCCGCAGTATTCAATAGATTATTTCCTAAAAGGATAACGCCTAATAAGCGATCAGTATTCTCGAGTAGCTTAGTAGCAAGCAGTGCGCCGCGGTGACCTTGTTTCGCAAGATGCCTCAAACGATAACGATTGATTGCCATCATACTCGTTTCAGAAAGCGAAAAGAAACCAGACAGGATCAACAAAACAACCAGCAGCGAAAGCAATAACGGTAAAGGAAGCTCTTCCAAAGAATGCTACCTCTTCTAATTTTGTGGCTGATGCACTATAAATTCAGCAAGGAAAAAACCTAATCACTCACTGACAATGAAATAAACGATGCGGCAAATTACTTTTGCAGCCAATCAAAATAAACATAGCTGGTTTGCGGTACTTCGGCTTCTCTAAAATGTTTCTGTGTCCCAAGATCAACTTTTTTATCCCACCAAAGCGCTCTCGCCTCTTTTTGCTGCTCTATGAGATGAGGCCTTTGTTTAAAAAGCTCTCGCATAAACTTAGTATGCTCTGATTCATATATATCGATGACTATCTTACCCATTTATCTTTCCTTATTGTTCTATGCGGTTAACACTTATCATAATGACAATGAAACGAATGATGCCGCTTAAGTTTAGCTTGCAAAGATAGTTCATGATAGCATATCTTCAGCAAGTTAACGTATCATCCAAAAGCTCTTAAAGACAATAGTTTATTTTTTTTCATACAGTTAAATTATATTGTGACTGATCTTTTTGACAAGGAAATTAAAACTGTAGGCAAAAGGTTTCACGTGAAACCTTTTTTGCCACCGCAATATAAAATACACATGCGACGGGTAAAAATAATTTAAAATCTCAGCTTATCCTTAAATTTCACAAAAACTCCTAAATATTTGTGCAATCCAATGTTTTTTTCAGAAAAATTTGACATCATTGTAGTGGGAGGTGGTCATGCCGGAACCGAGGCGGCCTTGGCTACCGCACGCACGGGAAGAAAAACGTTGCTATTAACTCACAATCTCGATACGTTAGGGCAAATGTCATGCAATCCTTCAATTGGTGGAATTGGCAAAGGCCACCTCGTTAAAGAAATCGATGCGCTCGGTGGCGCCATGGCAGAAGCTGCGGATGAAGCAGGCATTCAGTTTCGTATCCTTAACTCGAGTAAAGGACTAGCTGTGCGCGCAACGCGCGCGCAAGCCGATCGCGTTTTATACCGTCAAGCCATTCGCAGTCGATTAGAAAATCAACCCAATCTTTGGCTAATACAGCAGTCAGTTGATGATTTTATTTTGGAGGGTGACAAAATTGCTGGCGTAGTCACTCAACTTGGCATTCGATATTCCACCCGTGCAGTTATACTAACTGCAGGAACGTTCCTAGCTGGGTTGGCTCATATTGGAAGTGCTAATTTTCAAGCCGGGAGGGCGGGAGATCCTCCCTCGACCAGTTTGGCACATCGCTTACGCGAATTAGATTTGCCCATTGGGAGATTAAAAACAGGAACCCCTCCGCGAATTGATGGCCGTAGTATCAACTACGCATTACTGCAAGAGCAACCAGGCGATTACCCAACACCTATTTTTTCGTTTATCGGTAATACAAATCAGCGCCCCAGACAAATATCATGCTGGATTACCCGTACTAATGATCATACGCATGAAGTTATCCGCAATGGGCTTGATCGCTCCCCATTATTTACGGGTAAAATCGAAGGGGTCGGGCCACGCTATTGCCCCTCAATCGAAGATAAAGTAGTTCGGTTTTCTGAAAGAAATTCCCACAATATTTTTCTCGAACCAGAAGGATTGAGCACACATGAAATCTATCCGAATGGGATTTCAACAAGCTTACCTTATGATGTACAAGTTGAGCTTGTACGATCAATCAGCGGATTGGAGCATGCGCATATCACTCGTCCTGGCTACGCGATTGAATATGATTATTTCGATCCTCGTGCACTCAAAAGCTCCTTAGAAACAAAGGCGATTGAAGGATTATTTTTCGCGGGTCAAATTAATGGAACAACCGGTTATGAGGAAGCCGCCGCACAAGGGTTACTGGCCGGACTCAATGCAAGCCTAAAAGTCCAAGGGCTCGAGCCTTGGTGCCCGCTTCGCAATGAGGCCTATTTAGGCGTACTGGTTGATGATTTAATTACACGTGGCGTAACTGAGCCCTATCGAATGTTTACCAGTCGTGCCGAGTATCGTTTGCAGCTTCGCGAAGATAATGCCGACATAAGATTGACTGAAATTGGTCATCGGTTAGGTTTGGTCAGTGAAGCACGTTGGGAGGTTTTTTCTCGTAAACAAGCGGCTATCGAAGCTGAGCAGCAGCGGTTACGTAGTTATTGGGTTCGCCCCGGTATGGCATCTGAAGAACGGCAAGCCGAAATACTAGGAAATAGCCTTGAAAAAGAATATACGCTCTATGACCTCTTGCGCAGACCTAATGTTGTGTATGATGATCTCATGACACTGTTTCAGATTGAGGGTAAAGTGAGCGATCCCAGCGTTGCTGAGCAAGTAGAAATAAGCGCAAAATACGAAGGTTATATCGAGCGACAGAAACAGGAGGTTGCTCGTCATCATCATTATGAAACGACACGCCTACCAATAGGAATCGACTATCACCAGGTAAGTGGGTTATCCAACGAAGTTCGGCAAAAACTCAGTTTGCACAAACCTGAAACAATCGGACAAGCTGCCCGCATTTCAGGAATCACACCGGCAGCAATTTCATTGTTGCTCGTGCACTTAAAGCGTGGCTTTGCATTATCTAACACCAACCAAGACTATGAATCTGGAAAAACAACTGCTTGAAGGCCTTGAGGCCATTAACTGCGGTACATCTGATCGGAAAGCGTTAAGTCATCGCTTACTACAATACACCGCTTTAATTGAGAAATGGAGCCAAGTACATAATATAACAGCTGTGCGTAAGCCTGAAGAAATGATTAATAAACATTTACTAGATAGCTTAGTACTGCTGCCGCATATTATTGGGCAATATGTGGCCGATGTAGGCAGCGGCGCAGGATTACCCGGAATCCCCCTCGCCATTGCCAATCCAGATCTCCGCGTTACGGTTATCGAAAGTAATCAAAAAAAAATTGCTTTTCTAGATCAAGCGAGGCTTGAGCTCGCATTAAATAATGTAAAAGTGATTCCGATCCGTGTCGAGAAATATTTCCCGACACAACGATATGATACAGTGGTATCTCGTGCTTTTTCTGATCTTGCCACTTTTGTCAAATCCGCACAGCATTTATGCGTTGAAGATGGTAAAAGTCGGTTAGTCGCGATGAAAGGTCGATTTCCAGATGCCGAGTTGATGCAACTGCCGGAAACTTGTATCGTAGAACGCGTGATTCGTGTCAATGTGCCTGGCTTAAGGGCTGCACGCCACCTCATTATAATCAAACCTGAGCAGCTTACCCATTAACCCTGAAGGAGTTATCAAGTGGTAAAAATACTTGCGATCGCTAATCAAAAAGGTGGGGTAGGAAAAACTACAACAAGCATTAATCTCGCAGCCAGCTTAGTCAATGCAGGCAAGCGTATTTTACTGATTGATCTGGACCCTCAAGGGAATACAACCATGGGGAGCGGTATCGACAAGCGATTCTTGCAGCATACCATTTATCATGTATTGCTAGGCGAACAGACGATTGCCAACGTTCGTATCAGCGAAACAAAAGGTCGCTACCATTTGATTCCAGCGAATCAGGATTTAGCAGGCGCTGAAATTGAAATGGTCGGACTTGAGCATCGAGAAACCCGATTAAAAAACGCATTACAAGAGATAATAACGGACTATGATCTAGTTCTGATGGATTGCCCCCCTGCACTCAACTTATTGACGCTAAATGGCCTTTGTGCTGCACACGCCGTTATGATACCGATGCAGTGCGAGTACTTTGCACTCGAAGGGCTTAGTGATTTAGTCAATACTATTAAACGTGTACGTTCCAGCTTTAATCCAACGCTTAAAATTGAAGGCTTATTGCGCACGATGTTTGATCCCCGCAATATTCTAGCTAAACAAGTTTCAGACCAATTACAGCAACATTTTGGAAAGAAAGTATATCAAACGGTCATTCCACGTAATATTCGCTTGGCGGAAGCACCTGGATTTGGCCTACCCGTACTCTTGCATGATAAACATTCTAAAGGCGCGCAAGCCTATCTAGATTTGGCGAAAGAAGTTTTAAATGCAGCGGCCTAATCATTTCTCTCAAGGCAAAATAAATTCTAAGGGCTTAATTTAATGAAACTAAAAGGTTTAGGCAGAGGACTTGATGCATTATTAACCGGTAGTTCGATCAATCAAGCTTTAGCTGAATCCCTGCAAAACCTTGAAATTACACAGCTTCAACCAGGAAAATATCAGCCCCGCACTAATATGGATCAGTCATCGTTGATGGAATTATCTAAATCCATTAAAGCGCAAGGTATTATGCAGCCGATCCTCGTACGTCCTATCGATGCGGAACGCTATGAAATTATTGCGGGAGAAAGGCGCTGGCGCGCAGCACAATTAGCTGGCTTGACACAAGTCCCAGCAATCATCCGTGAAGTTGCTGATGAGTCAGCGCTTGCGATGTCTCTCATCGAAAATATTCAGCGCGAGAATCTTAACCCGCTCGAAACCGCAATGGGTATCGATCGCCTCATTCGTGAGTTTGGTATGACGCATCAAACCGCAGGAGATGCGCTTGGTAGTTCGAGAAGCGCGATTACCAACTTATTGCGTCTATTGAATCTTGCGTCACCCGTTCAGGACCTGATGATGCAAGGAAAAATCGATATGGGGCATGGTCGTGCCTTACTTGCCCTTAATGCTGTTAAGCAAGTTGAAATTGCGCATCTCATTGCGCATAAACAACTTTCAGTCAGAGAAACCGAAAAATTAATCAAACGCATTGAACAAGTGCCTTTGAAAAAACCAATCGTTCAAAATCGTGACCTATTACGCTTACAAGAAGACATTTCTACTAAATTAGGCGCCACTGTCACGATTAAGCAGGGTAAACATGGCACGGGCAATTTGGTCATCCACTATACCAGTCTTGAACAACTCGATGGTATTCTCGCCAAATTTTAGTCAAAACAATATACACGCTTTTCTAATTCATTCATTTGGAGTCAGCATTTGGATACATATGTTTTAGCAAATCCCAAACTTGCCAGTATTTTAGGTGGATTAGTTGCTGATGCTGCTTCATTAGGTCTTCATTGGCTATATGATCCAAATCGGATCGCGGAAATTGAAAATAAATCTGATATTGTCTTTCGTCAACCGAATGAAAATGATTATGCTAATGTAAGCGGTTTTTTTGCACATGGTAACAAGCTGTCAGGTGATTCTTCGGGCTATGGAGAAGTATGTTTACTCATGCTCAAGCACCTAGCCAAACACGGGCAATTTAATCATATGGTTTATCAACTCGAGTATCGCGCTTTTTTTGGGCCAGGAGGAGAATACACGGGCTATGTCGATTCTCCAACACGTCAAACCATACGCACCTTGCTTCCACTGAATGCTAAGAGTTTTCCAGCCACTTCTGGAGCGGATGATGACCAAATGCCATCCTTAGCAACAGTGCCAATTATAGTTGCAACACACCAAGGAACAATTGATTCGCTCATGAAGCAAGTGGAAGAAGTGGTGCGCATCACAAATCACAACGATCTTGCTGTCTCAGCAGCGAAATGTGCTGCTGCCTTGCTCCATGGTATTTTAATGGGTAAATCTATGAGTCAAGCTGCAACAGATGCACTTCCCTTAGCTGAAGACAACTTGCGATTATTACTCGAGCAAGCACTCATTTTGGAGACATTGGATAGTATTGCAGCAGCTAATCGTTTTGGTAGCGCCTGCCACGTATCAGAAGGTCTTCCCATCGTTTTTCATATTGCAAAATGCGCCGATGATTACACCTCAGCCATTAAAGCCAATATTCGTGCGGGAGGTGATAGCTGTGGTCGATCAATTATTCTAGGCGCTTTAGTAGCTGCTCATCTCGCTGCACATAATCACGCAAACACCGGAATTCCTTTACCTTGGCTTGCACGATATAGTAAGCTCATGATGGCAGCGGATGCTTGTCAAGCGATTCCAGTATAGTATTATGAGTCAATTTTTTGGGAGAGTTGAGCTTTTTAGCGATTCTTCCACGAATAAACGTGTAATCAGTTCTCCTAAACCGGTTATTTCCAGTAGAGATTCTCTATGTGTCAATCAACACCCAAAATTTACCAGGTATCAATGATGTGGCTACACTAAACCGGACACATTCCTTAAACCTATTTTCCTCAGTTAGATCTACAAAAAATAGCTCAAACGTAGTAGTGTCAAAGTTTCTGGACTAAAGCTAGGAGTCACCCAATGGGTTAAATGGAATTTGAGCAAAGAGAGCTGGTAAAAGCAGTTAATCTCGCTGCACATGAGATGAATCAAAGTACAAAGGAATTACGTTTGTCAACGCCTGGCGGACGATTTCATGTACGTTGGGATGAAGGCGGCAGTGCAACGGCAATGGGCCAATTGGCACTTTTTGCCGAATTTTTGGAGGTTTCTGGTTTATTTTCCCGTTGGGTAGCAGATTGTCCACTGACTTATACCAACCCGAACGCCCCTGCGATAGTTGATATACTGGGCACTTGGCTGTTGTCGATTTTGGATGGACAGCGGCGCTATGCTCATATATGCGAATTACGTGGAGATGAAGTGGCGCCACAAATCCTTGGAATGAGCAAGATTGTCAGCGATGAGAGTTTGCGCCGTGCGTTAGGTGCACTTGCGCCCTGTACGCCGAAACGCTGCGATGAGGTGCAGCGAACAGCTTGTGCGGTACAGCTATTGAAAAGTACGCTCTGGATGGATAGCGCACTGAATGAAAGTACGCGTGAAGCTTTATGCACGCCGTGGATTCTCGATGTCGATACCACAGTCAAACTGTTGTATGGTCATCAGGCAGGTGCCGAGATTGGCTATAATCCGGTGAGGCCAGGACGCCCCAGTCATACTTTACACACATACTGGGAGACTCTTGCAAAATCCAGCAAATTTCCTGTACCAGTGTAATTTTGGATTTATTGGTCAGTTCTTGAGCGTTTTTCAGCTATTCTTCTGTAGTGAGCTGAAAATAATCACCTTAAACCGACTATTTCCGGTCGTAAGGGCGCAATAACCCCTATATTTGTGTAATCATTTGGCGCTCAACGAAGAGTTTAGGGAGTCTTTTCAAGTTATACGCTATCGCGAGTAATATGTGCCAGGCATGAGCCTTAGCTAGACCACAGTAACGTAGTATTTTGGCATTGAACCAACGAGCTTGACTGCCGAAGGTTCGCTCTACCACATAGCGAGCCTTCGTAATGAGGCGATTGCGCTGTAATTGTCTTGGTGACAGTGGATTATTCTTCGTGGCTTTATTCTGAATGCCATTTTTAATGCCGCGGGATTTCAAAGCATCGCGATGCTTTTGGTTACTATAGGCTTTGTCAGCATGAATGCAAGTTCCCACCTGAATATTGGCCTTATCGAGCAGGTCCAGCAGCGGCTTGCTGTCATGGCAATTGGCTGCGGTCGTTTCAACGGCTAACACCAAACTATTATCCCATCATTCTAAAGCCTAATGAGATCCCTGCATAACTGGCTTTATCGAATATGTGAGCTTTGTAAGCATTTGATTTAATTATGATGGAATGAACAGAAAAGCCCAAAAATACAGTTATGCAGGGGTCTCTTGATTATTATGACTACTTCTTTTCATTTACCGTAAAGGAAAAATCAGTTACTAATGGAATTGCTGATATGACGCCCACTACCAATATTAATCTTATAGATGCGCCATATGTGCATGGCAATCTGAAATCAAGCACATACCATTAAGATCTTTCATTGCTGGTCGCAGTTCATTGATCACTTTCTGTGCTTGATTTTCTTTGCAAGCGAGAATTATTACGGCGTTCTCATCGGCGATGAGAACATCATCCGGATTTCTTATGCCTTGTGAACCGAGGCCTCCCGCATTTTTGATAACGGTATATCCGCGTACTTCGGATCTTTCCAGTAATTCTATCAGATGGTTTAGATGTCCCGCTCCGATAACGATTTCGAATCTTTTCATTATTGAGTTATTCATTTATTTTTCCTCAAAAAGCCAGATAACCATCAAAATATGATGTATGAAATGCCTGTTTGTTATAGTCACCCACAGTCTTGCTGATAACTACAATCTTCCCAATGCTTTCATGATAATTCTCTTCGGGCATAAGGAAGCGATACCATCTTAGTTCAGTTAATATTAAGTGTATATTAAGGAAACCATGGTTTTTTTCTAAAGAAAACCATTAGATAGCGCTTCTTTATCAGGTAAGTCTGATCAGTGATAATGGCATGATGGCGTACGTAACTAGCCTCAGCCAAATTGATTCCATAGCGAAAAGAAGGACCTAGGATTGAGAATTTTCTGTTTCTACGAAGGGTTACCCTGACAAATCAAGGAAATTCTGTAGGTTATCAGTTTCTAGAATTTCCCAGCACGTAAAATTTCCACCAGCTTCGCCAGCGCCTGGCTGCAGTGGCTGACGCGATTTCTCTGTTCAGCAGTTAATTCAGCAGAAATTTTATTGAACTCGGGCACAAAAAATACGGATCATAGCCGAATTCGCCTTCGCCTCACGGTTGATCGACGATTTCACTGTACCACGAGCCGTCGACTATGATGGGCTGCGGGTCATCGGCATGACGCACCAGAACAATCACGCAGTAGTAATATGCGCGCCGGTCCGATTGATTTTTAAGCGTTTCGATCAGTTTCAGGTTATTGCGCTCAGCGGATTTCGGTTCTCCGGCATAACGCGCGGAAGCAAGGCCCAGTGCGCTGACGCAGATGTCCGAATCATCTGCCAGTGCCGGCAATCCTGAGTAGCGGCTGGCATAGCGCGCTTTGGCTAGCACATTTTCGACGAAGGTAACATAAGGTGTCCAGTTCATTCCGGTTAAACACAGCACCTTCTGCGATACCTTGCTCTTCGACGATTCCCATGTTAAGTTTAGGAAAAATAAACCACCTTTTTCCTAAAGGTTAAATGTACTGAAAGCTAGCTCGGCTGTCAAACACGGCGATAATCGATCGAAAAATGACTACAATCAATTTCAAGGAAATCACCATCGGTAAATGGTAGGCTGCATTGAATCACCTTTAACGCGGTGTAATAGCAAATATTATCGTTATCGCTGTTTTTGTGAAAGTATTACTTGAAAAATACCCATTATTTCCTCTCGCGTAGTATCGATAAAAATTTCTGCAAACTTCCTACATGGAGACCTTTCAAAGAAAAAGGCACTTAATCACATTTGACTAAGTGCCTTATTTTATTGGTAGGCCGTGCGCGATTCGAACGCGCGACCAACGGATTAAAAGTCCGCTGCTCTACCGACTGAGCTAACGACCCGCAATTTGCCATTATACCAATTCATGGTACTTAATAAAACCTTTTATCAAGACTCAAACTCTACTTAAGTCATTTTAATGATTGGCATTGTTCCTAAGTATCTGTTTCATCATGTTCTTCCCAGTAAAATAAAGCAGTTTCAAACCCTTCTGATTTCGAAACTAGACATCTAAATTTATCACTTGAAGTGCATTTTTTTCAATAAATTCACGACGAGGCTCAACGACATCGCCCATCAAAGTCGTAAATATCTCATCCGTTAAAATACTGTCTTCAATTTGCGCACGCAGCAAACGGCGATTATTTGGATCCATGGTAGTTTCCCATAGCTGCGCGGGATTCATTTCTCCTAAGCCTTTATAGCGCTGAATATTGATTCCTTTTTTAGCTTCTGCTAGCAACCAATCAAGTGCTTCTTTAAATTCTTTAATGATATGCTTTTCATTACCGCGTTTAACTACTGCAGTATCTGTTATTAAACCTTGCAAGACTTGTGCAGCTTTTTTAAGCTGCTCGAAATCATTACTTTTAACAAAATCTTGATCAAGGTAGCTTGTTTGAATATTTCCATGATGCGTTCGGATCAACTTTAAGCGATATTGCTCGAAAACATCATCAAACTCGGGATTGATTTGAACGGTTTGAACCAGTGCAGCGAGCTTTGCTGCGCTTTGTTGTGCATTATTTTGATCACTTAAATCGATATCAGGTTCCTTGAGTAAAGCATACATAACGGAACGATCAATTAATCGGCTCATGCGGTCGATAACTGCTTCTGCCAACAGATACTCTCGTGCAATACTGGTTAAAGCCTCTCCCATTATTGGTTGATTAGTTTCGTTCAGTTGTAATTCAGCGCCATCCAGTGCCAACCCTAAGATATATTGATTGAGCTCATGGTCATCTTTAACGTAACGTTCTTGTTTACCATGTTTAATCTTATAAAGCGGGGGTTGCGCAATATAAACATGGCCACGTTCGATTAATTCAGGCATTTGCCGGTAGAAAAAGGTCAATAATAAGGTGCGAATATGTGATCCATCGACATCAGCATCCGTCATGATGATAATGCGGTGATATCGTAATTTGTCGGGATTATATTCATCTTTGCCAAAACCGGTTCCCAGTGCGGTAATGAGCGAAATAATTTCTTGTGAAGAAATTAATTTATCAAATCGTGATTTCTCAACATTCAAGATCTTACCTTTTAAGGGCATGATCGCTTGAAATTTACGGTCTCTGCCTTGTTTTGCAGAACCGCCTGCTGAATCACCCTCCACAAGATAGAGTTCGCAATTGGCAGGGTCTTTCTCCTGACAATCCGCAAGTTTACCAGGTAACCCGAGGTTATCGAGCACCCCTTTTCTTCTAGTTAATTCGCGTGCTTTTCGAGCTGCTTCACGTGCTCTGGCCGCATCAATGATTTTATTACAGATAATTTTGGTATCGTTGGGGTGCTCCAATAAAAATTCGGCAAGCTTCTGTGCAACGACATCTTCTACAACAGGGCGAACTTCTGAAGATACGAGTTTTTCTTTTGTTTGTGAAGAAAATTTAGGTTCAAATAGTTTTATTGATAATACGCAGGTTAACCCTTCTCGCATATCATCCCCAGTAGTATCAACTTTTGCTTTTTTTGCTAATTCATTTTTTTCAATGTAGCTATTAAGCGTTCGGGTCATGGCAGCACGTAGCCCTGTTAAATGCGTACCGCCGTCCTTTTGAGGAATATTATTAGTAAAACATAAGACCTGTTCTACATAGCTATCGTTCCATTGGATAGCTATTTCAACTGCGATATTGTCTTTATTTCCGTTTGCGTAAAAAATTGCCGGATGCAAAACGGTTTTAGTTCGGTTGATATATTCAACAAAATTACGAATACCGCCTGAAAAAGCGAATGTTTCTTCTTTATCATAGCGCTGATCGATCAGCTTGATTTTTATTCCGTTATTTAAGAAAGAAAGCTCGCGTAACCGTTTAGCAAAAATTTCGTAGTGATAATTAACATCACCAAAAATTTCTTTACTGGCTAAAAAATGAACCTCTGTTCCATGTTTTTCAGATTCACCGGATACTATCAATGGGGCAACAGGAACCCCTTTTCGAAATTCCATTTGATGAATCTTCTTATCACGCCGAATCGTTAATCTAAGCCATTCAGACAATGCATTTACGACAGAAACACCCACACCATGCAACCCACCAGAAACTTTATAAGAATTGTCATCAAATTTACCACCGGCATGTAGCTCAGTCATGACAATTTCAGCTGCAGAACGTTTCAGTTCGTCGTCTTGTTTGATTCCAGTTGGAATGCCACGTCCATTATCATGGACACTAACAGAGTTGTCAGGATGAATGATGACGATGATTTCATCACAATAGCCTGCTAATGCCTCATCGATCGCATTGTCAACGACTTCAAATACCATATGGTGTAGGCCTGTTCCATCGCTTGTATCACCGATGTACATTCCGGGACGCTTACGAACCGCATCCAATCCTTTCAGGATTTTAATGCTATCGGAATTGTATTCTCGATCGTTTGTATGAGTCATTTTGTCAGCTGTACCATAAGAGTTGAAAAATTAAATTGCTAAAGTCGCATGGGCATTACAACGTATTTGAAAGTTTCATCACTTGGAATGGTGATTAACATGCCATTATTTGCGTTTTCGAAGGAGCATTGGATTGTTTCTGTATCGAGATTATTAAGTACATCAAGCAAATAGGTAATGTTAAAGCTAATCTCAACGGTTTCTTGACTATTATAGTCAATATCCAAATCTTCTTGCGCTTCTTCCTGCTCGCTATTTTTGCAGAGAATGCTTAACCGATTGTTTGAAATAACAAATTTCACACCTCTAAATTTATCATTGGTATTAGAGAGAATGGCCGCACGTTGAAGTGCTTGGAGGAAATCTAAACGCTTGATTATAAAATCCTTTGTATTATTTTTGGGGATAACGCGGTCAAAATCAGGGAATTTTCCATCAATAACTTTAGAAGTCAAAATGATGTCTGAAAAACTAAAACTGATCTTCTTGGGATAAAAATCAATCGTTACTGACTTATCGCTATCTTCAAGTAATTTTACAAGCTCATGAACTGTTTTACGGGGGAGAATTATTTCCTTCTTGACTAACTCTGCTCCAGCCTGTGTGGAGATGAAGCCAAGACGATGACCATCCGTTGCAACTGCTTTGAGATGTTGATCGCCAGTTAGCAACAATAAACCATTCAAATAATAGCGAATATCCTGCTGTGCCATTGCATATTGAACACGGTATAAGCATTTTTTTAAGTCTTTTTGTGACAGCGTTAGGGAAATTTCCGGTTTTCCTTCGACCGCCATTCTTGGAAAATCTTCTATAGGAAGAATCTGAAGATTGAAGCGACTTTTACTGATATTAACTTGTAAGCGGTTATCAGTTTTATTAATAATCACGTTCGTATCAGCAGAAAATGCGCGAAGGATATCAAGAAATTTTCTGGCTGAGACCGTTATTGAAAAGTTTTCTTTGTCAAGATTTTCGTTATCAATCGAGTGTACTTCAATTTCTACTTCTAAATCGGTTGTGACGAAAAAAAACTTTTCTGCTTCCTTACGGATTAATACGTTAGCGAGTATTGGTAATGTTCGTTTTTGTTCAACGATGCCACTTACAATTTGCAAAGGTTTGAGTAACGTATCACGTTTTGTATTAATTAAATTCATTTAATTTAAAACTAAATAATAATAGATAAAGAGCGCTTAATTCGGGGATATGAAATAATAAACATTATAGATCAACGATATAGTTAGATGATAATTGTTGTATAAATCAAAAGTATCACAGGAATAAATTGTGGATAACTTTTACTTAATTTTTTAATTACTAGTTATCCACAATTTATACATTATTATCTTGGATTTTATCCATTCGTTGTTATCCCCTCAAAATATGAATTAGTGCATTGTAATCTCGGGTAATCAGGGGGTCTGAAGCGCGTAATTCATTAATTTTACGGTGAGCATGTAATACAGTCGTGTGGTCTCTACCTCCAAAAGCTTCACCAATATCCGGTAGACTTAATTGTGTAAGTTCTTTCGCAATCGCCATTGCAATTTGTCTAGGTCTTGCTATTGTTCGCGTTCGCTTTTTAGAATACATTTCAGCGACTTTGATTTTGTAGTAATCCGCAACGGTTTTTTGGATATTTTCGATTGAAATTTGTCTGTTTTGAACGGCAAGAAGGTCTTTCAGGGCTTCTTTTACTAATTCCAGAGATAAAGCATGGCCCGTAAAACGGGAGTAAGCCAATACGCGTTTCAGCGCGCCTTCAAGTTCACGAACATTTGAACGAATATGTTTCGCAATAAAAAATGCGATATTTTCTTCCAGTGAAATTTTTTCTAGCGCTGCCTTTTTGATTAAGATCGCGACTCGCATCTCTAATTCAGGTGGCTCGATGGCAACGGTTAAACCCCAACCAAACCGAGAGACTAACCGCTCTTCTAATCCCGAGATTTCTTTTGGATAACAATCACATGTAATAATTACTTGCTTGGATGCTTCAATTAAGGAGTTGAAAGCATAGAAGAATTCTTCTTGGGTCCGATTTTTTCCGCCAAAGAATTGAACATCATCGACTAATAGCACATCAAGGGAATGATAATATTTTTTAAATTTGTCGAAAGATTTATGTTGGTAGGCACTTACAACGTCTGAGACATATTTCTCTGCATGAACATATCTGATTTTAGCTTCGTGATTATGTTCTAAGATAAAGTTGCCAATCGCTTGAATTAAATGAGTTTTTCCTAATCCCACCCCACCATATATGAACAATGGATTATAAGCAGTACCTGGTCTTTCAGCGACTTGGATAGCGCCGGCTCGAGCAAGTTGATTAGCTTTTCCGGTAACAAAATTATCAAAAGAAAAATTTGGGTTTAAACAATGTTTATTGCTTACTTTTTTGGAGGATGTTGGGTCAATACTAAAAACTGTTGAGACCGCTTGATCCTCTTGGGGCGTTTCGATAATAGGATTTGCTTTGGAGGCGGTTTTTTTTGCAGTAATATCGCCAAGCACGAGCTGAAACTGAATCCTTTTAGAAAAATGTTGTTGGGCCATGGCTTCAATATGAGGAATAAAATTGTCTTTAACCCATTGAAGCACAAACCGATTAGGAGCAATCAAAATAGGTTGGTCGTCACACCCCTCTGAAATATCGAGTTGTAATGGCTTAATCCATGTATTGAATTGTTGAGCATTTAATTCCTTCTCAAAATGCTTAAGACATGTATACCAGAATGCTTCAAATTCCTGCATGAACTAACGATGTGAATTGAACTTAATAAAGTACTTATATACATTCTACACTGATGTTTGATCTCACGTTGGTGTTCATCGCAGATATCAGTTAATCAGTTGTTTTTATAAGAATTTAGTTAATTTTCTCGAAGTAATGAGCTTGTTAATAACTTTAGAAGTTAAAATAAACCATTAGTTAAATCACGAAGTAATTTATGCTAGAAACTGCTTTAAGGGTAATTTAAATCAAGCTGTGTATGTTCGCGATCAAAATGCTGTGACACTTAAACCTGCCATCCTTGCTCATCATTTGAGTAAATGTTATCAACTTTATGCACAACCCCAAGATCGTTTGAAACAACTGATCTGGGGCCAGCGGCGTCAGTATTATCGAGAATTATGGGCATTACGTGAGATTGATCTCGCGATTATGCCAGGTGAAGTAATAGGAATCGTTGGGAGAAATGGTTCAGGTAAATCAACCTTATTGCAGTTGATTTGCGGGACTTTGACGCCAACAACGGGAGATGTGCAAATCAATGGTCGTTTAGCGGCTTTACTCGAATTGGGTGCCGGCTTTAATCCCGAATTTACGGGTCGAGAAAATATCTGGATGAATGCAGCGATAATAGGATTGACACAACAAGAAATTGCCGACCGAATCGAACAAATTATTGATTTTTCTGAAATTCGCCCATTCGTCGATCAACCCGTTAAAACTTACTCCAGCGGGATGTATGTTAGGTTGGCTTTTTCGATTGCTATCAGTGTTGATCCGGATATTTTGATTATTGATGAGGCTTTATCAGTTGGAGATGGAGCTTTCGCACGTAAATCATTTAATCGTATTATGCAATTACGGGATAGTGGCAAAACGATTTTATTTTGCTCTCACTCACTTTTTCAGATTGAATCATTGTGTAATCGTGCATTTTGGATCAATCAAGGAAAATTAATGGCGGAAGGTGATGTGAAGCAAGTTGTTACAGCCTATCAGCAATTTCTGGATTTAGGTGTATTAAGTAGCGATAATAGTGGTACTGCGATGAATGCTCAGCATAATATTCTTCCTTCTAACGCAAAGGGATACGCAAGACTTGAATCGGTGATTATTGAAATTGATGGCGCACCTTGTGAAGCGACGATAGCTGAAAGTGGCCAATCAACTATTCAGGTCGATGTCAAATTTTCTACTGATCCATCGTTACCTTGTCCGACGGTTGCAGTTACGCTTCATTCAATGGATGGTCGGGTAATAACGAGTGCTGCAAGTTGGGAAGATAATATTATTCCGCAATTAACACCAAAAGGAATTGGGGAAATAAAACTTCTCTTTGAGCAACTCCCTTTACTCAAAGGTGAATATTTAGTGAGTGTGTATTTACTGTGTGAACAGGGCATTCATCTCTATGATTCTGTTTACAACACCTATAAGCTGCGAGTTCAGCAGCAAAATCGATTACAAGGTTTTTTTATGATTCCCCATCAATGGAAGTAAATTGAGTGATGGCATTCTGAGGATCCTCCTCGTCTATTTAATTACAGTCAAAGTTTAATGTGTCTACAATATCAAATTGCATGAATGGATTTTCCTCTGAGCAAGCGCTCAGCGATGGGTCAATTACAACTAATAGCTCATCTTTATTTAAAAGCTTTGATTTTCCACTTAATGTTTATGCATACGTCCTTTTTTTAAATGAAGGGAGTGTAGATTATCTTCATTATGGGTTGTTCGAACCAGGACAAACTAATTTACGTCGCGCGCAACAATTTTCAACTGATTTGATTCTGGATCGCTTACCATTCCCGCCTAGTCGTATTCTAGAGGTTGGTGCAGGCCTAGGCACAATTTGTCATTTATTGACGAAACGTAACTATCAAATTCACAGTATTACACCCGATCATCAGCAAATTGCAGAAATTCGTCGTCGTTTTGGCACGGAACTCAATGTAACACAGCAACGTTTTGAGGATTTAGCGCCAACTTCAGAAAGCTATGACGCCATTTTATTTCAAGAATCGGCTCAATATATTGAGCCGCTAATGATATTCAACAAAGCACAAGATTTATTAGCGAAAGAAGGGCATATTTTCATTATCGATGAATTTGCATTGCGGCGATCAGAGATAGCAGCAAATGAAGGACTTCATCTATTGAAAGACATGCTGCAATTGTCTGTTCGCTTAGGTTTTGAATTGGTAGAACATTTAGATTTATCTGCAGAAGCGACGCCTACCTTGCAATATTTACTGTGTGCAATCGATAAACATCGGCAGCAATTACTGGATGATCTAGATTTGAAATCAAGTCGTCTCGATCAATTAGTGCAGTCGAATCAAGATTACCTAAATAAATATACATCTGGTCAATTTGGTTATGCATTATTACATTTTAGAAAAAAGCGCCAATTGCTATGGCGACTACACCCGCTTAACGCCGATCAGATGACTTATATGCTTGCTTTATTTGAGAAAATATTTAAGCACAAAATGTCTCCAGAAATGTGGCAATGGAAATATGGCTCAGAGCGATGTAAAGCCATTGGTATTTGGTGCGAAAACGCGTTAATTGCACATTATGGTGGAATGGGTCGAAGTGTGCTTTATTTTGGAAAACCGCAAATGGCGGTGCAAATCGGCGATGTCATGGTTGACAGGATAAAGCATCCTGGATTAGTAAAAAAAGGCCCTTTTTTTCAGATGGCAGCAACTTTTTTAGAGCGCTATATCGGTTATGGTAAACCTTATTTATTAGGTTTTGGTTTTCCTAGTGAACGTCATTTGCAAATCGGTGGTTGTCATGAGTTATATACTGACACGGGACGTATGGTGGAAATAGCATGGAATCCTTGTTCAAGCCAACCCTTGTGGCTTTCTCAATTAAAAACGATCGATCAGGGTAATATCAACGATGACTGGGTAATCAATGCTGTCAACCAGTGTTGGCATGGCATGGCCACCGATCTTAATACAGCGATAGTAGGAGTACGCGATTGGGCCTACTTACGCGATCGTTATTTGAATCATCCGCAATATAAATATCGCATCATACTTGTCCTGAGTCGGTTGAGTGGAAGGGTAAAAGGGGTACTGGTGCTCCAATCCAATTCAAATGGTTGCGAAATCATGGATGTCATTGCACCATTAAAGCAGATTTCTTTATTGATAACTCAAGCGAGGCGAGTGGCACGGATCAATGGGGATCGCCGGGTATTTTGCCAAATTACCAATAATTTTGCTGATCGCTTTATTTCAGCGAGTGGAAAAGGAGTGTTGAGTGAATTACCCATTCGAATACCAGCAAATGCTTGGAGCGATGGCCCATCTCCCCAGCTACTTATGGATCGTTGGTGGCTAATGAGCGGCGACATGGATTTTAGATAATGCACTATCGATTGATTTTTGTATAAAAAGTATTCTCATTGGAAAATCTTCTGATTCCTTATCAAGCGACGACGATGATACCGTGCAAGAAAGCACTGGTGCTTGCGCCTCATCCCGATGATGAAGTATTTGGATGTGGCGGTGCTATTATGTGCCACCTTGAACACGGCAAAGTTGTTGAGGTTATTATCGTTTCAGATGGTGCCTATGGTGCGAAATCGGAAGAAGATAGAAAACAATATACTTTGCAGCGTCAAGAAGAAAGTCAGTTAGCAGCAAAGATTTTAGGGTATGGTACACCCGCATTTTGGCCATACCCAGACCGTAAGGTTAGTTATGGAGAAAAACTCATCCAAGACATCTTAGCTGCCATCAATCAATCACAAGCAGATTTGGTTTATGCTCCCTCGATTTTTGAGGTACATCCTGATCATCGTTCGATAGGGATGGCTGTAATTGAAGCAGCCAGAAGAATTGGCAAATCATTGAAGCTCGCATTGTACGAAGTGGGTATGCCGATGCGACCAAATTGCTTACTTGATATTAGCGACTTTGCAGAGCGTAAAATGGCTGCAATGCAGTGTTTCAGCTCACAAAACCAGAAACAGCGCTACGATCTTGACATTGCGGCGCTTAACCGCTACCGAACTTATACCCTACCTCCTGAAATCGAGTCGGCTGAAGCTTATATGATAATTTCGGCCGAAGAATTGGCTAAGGATCCATTAAAGCTTTATCAATCCGAATATTTGCGTCAAAAAGAGTTGGGAATGGCTATCGATGGTGATGATGTCCCTTTAGTGAGTGTCATTATTCGAAGTATGGATCAACCGACATTGACGCGCGCTTTGGATAGTTTAGCGCTACAAACTTATCCCAATATTGAAATTGTTTTGGTCAATGCAAAGGGTGGATTACATAAACAACGATCTGATTGGTGTGGAAATTTTCCGCTTCGACTTGTTAATCAGGATGGAAATCCGCTATCACGTTCTCAAGCCGCAAACACAGGATTAACTGCTTGTCGAGGTGAATACCTTAGTTTTCTGGATGATGATGATGCTTTAGATCCCGATCATATTTTCAATTTGACTGAAAAACTTAAATCTGAAGCTGGAAGTGTTATTGCTTATGCTGGTGTGCGTGGTGAAACAGCCCATCCGGATGGGAGTAAAACATATATTGAATTTAGAACTAATAAGATTAATTTTGCGAAATTATTGTTAGGTAATGTTATTCCGATTCATGCAATCCTTTTTCCCAGAAAAGTACTCGAACAGGGAGTCAGCTTTGATGAAAAACTAGACTTGTATGAAGATTGGGATTTCTGGCTTCAGCTTTGCCGAAATATCCCTTTTGCTTTTGTCGATAAAATGACTGCCACTTATTATACGGGGGGATCTTCGGATGTTTCTCCACTAGGGAATAATCCGGAGAAAGTCAAACATGCAACCGATGCGTTGTATAGTAAATGGCTTAATCGGTTAACACCCGGAGAATTTAAAGCAGTATCTGATTTATACCATCAAGCTTGTAATGAATTGCAAGGGGTGTGTGGTGAAATAGATAGATTGCAAGCCTTACGGAATCAAATCCAAGCAGAATTAAATCAAAAATCACAGCAAATAACCCGACTGCAACAAGAATTAGAAATAGTCTATGCTTCTCGCTCTTGGCGTATTACAAGCCTATTGCGCCTGAGTATGGATTATTTCAGGCGAGCAAAGCCAATGTTAAGGCAAACTTATTATCGAATACCTTTATCATTAAAATTGCGTCTCAGCATAAGGAAATTATTTAATTTCTCTATAGGACTTAAAGGTGTAAAGGGTCAACAAAGTGGAGGATCATTACCAAAAGGTTCTGTAGGCCAAGTTTTGATAATTGAACGCAGTGTGCCACGTCCTAACCAAGATGCAGGTTCTATGATGATTCATAATTTTATGAAGGTCTTAATCGAATTAGGATATGGCGTCACTTTATATCCCGCAGATTTGCAGTATGATGCAGCTTATACGCCCCAGCTAACCGAGATGGGGATACGCTGTTTGTATCGTCCTTTAATCGAGTCACTCGAGCACCACCTTGCGGCCGCAGGGCAGCATTATAATTATGTACTCACTTGTCGACCAGAATATACGGAAGTTGTTATCCCAATAATTCGAGCATATTGCGCTAAGGCACATTTAATATATGAAACACATGATCTGCATTTTGTCAGAGAGCGGCGCCAGGCAGAGATAGAGCAAGATCATAATTTGCTCGCTGCTTCCCACAAACGTAAAATCCAGGAGCTGAATATTGCTGCAGCTGTCGACTGTACACTTGTAGTCAGTGAACAAGAGCGTGACATTCTGTTACAGGAGAATCCTGATTTATATGTTGAAGTTATTCCTGTTATTAGTGAGCTATTTGACAATAAAGCACGATCTGAGGCAAGGGAAGATTTAATTTTTATTGGTGGGTACGAGCATCGACCTAATATCGATGCAGTTGTATATTTTGTGAACGAAATTCTTCCGCTCGTTTTGAAAGTGCTGCCAACAGTCAAATTTTTTGTTGTAGGAAGCAAGCCACCTAATGAAATTACATCACTTGCTAGCGACCATGTGGTCGTTTTGGGTTTTGTGCCTGATATTTCAGATTTGATGAATAGGGTAAAAATTTCAGTTAATCCATTGCGTTATGGAGCTGGTGTAAAAGGAAAAGTCATTACGAGTATGGCTTATGGTATTCCTTGCGTAGGTTCATCTATTGCTGTTGAAGGTATGGCTTTAACTGATAAAAAAAATGTTTTGATTGCTGACACACCTCAATCATTTGCTGATGCGATTGTGCAGCTATACCATGATAAAGTACTATGGGAAAGATTATCTGCGCAAGGGCATGCGTTTGTTAGCGATAATTATTCTTTAAAAGTAGCTGCAGGTCAGTTTGAGAGGATTTTTAAACAGTTAGAATCCAAAAAATTTGAGAGCTAATAAGTTTTGCTGAGTGATTTATGAGTCAAAATCCTACAGTATCGATCATCATCCCTCTTTATAATCATGGGCGATATATCGATGAGGCAATTGATAGCTTACTGCAACAAACGATTCTTCCTACTGAAATCATTATTATTGATGATGGCTCTACCGATGATTCATGGAAGCGAGTTCAACACCGCGCTTTGTATGAACCTCGAATTATCGCTTGGTCTCGGGAAAACCAAGGTGCGCATAATACGATCAATGCCGGGCTTAGTCGAGCGACCGGTGAGTATTTGGCAATTCTGAACTCAGATGATCGTTATCACCTAAAGCGGTTAGAATTCTGTCTGAACACAATCGATCGTGAGTCCAATATTGATGTGATATTCACTTCTTTAGCTTTTATTAATGAAAGGGGAGAATTCTGCAGTAACAAGTGGTATCAAGAAGCGCAGGTTTTTTACCAACAAATCAATGATCTTTCTTTGGCACTGATTAATGGTAATTTTCTAATGACAACATCAAATCTTTTTATGCATCGATCAGTATTTGAGAGTATAGGGGGGTTTGCTAACCTTCGTTATGCGCATGACCTTGATTTTTTTCTACGGCTAATTTTACACAAGAAAAAAATATCAATTCTTACAGATCCCCTTTTGTACTACAGAATTCATTCTTCCAATACAATCAATGAAAGTGTACTCAAAGTAAAAATAGAATGGGCAGCCGTGGTTGCGTACTATGTTTGGTGTGGAAAGCAGCAGAATTGGAATTATTGGGATCAATTAGCCAAAATAACAGATCGGCATGATTTGACGCGTATGGTTTTTTTCTTTTTTAAATTTTTTCAGCAAAATGCTTTAGATAATCTCAAGGTAGATAGTTGGCTTAATGATGCAAATTTTTGTCGGTTTATTGCTGACACTATTCGATGAAAATATTAACGATTAGTAATCTATACCCACCCAATGCTGTGGGCGGATATGAAGTGCTTTGTTTTGAAGTTATGCAAGCGCTCGCTAGAAAAGGGTATGAGATTGCAGTTCTTACTAGCAATTATGGGAATAAACATGTTGATGATATTCCCAATCAAAGAATATTGCGTTATTTGACTTTGTTAGCGCATGAAGAAAATATCTATTTACCTTTGAATATTTCAGCTGCCAGACGGAGTGAAATTAATCAGAAGAATTTGCAATATTTTGAACAAGCTTTGAAGGATTTTTACCCTGATATTATTTTCATTTGGAACTTACATTTTTTTGATGTTTCTCTAATAGAATCTGTTGAGCATACAAATATAAAACGAGTTTATTTACTCTCAGATAATTGGCTCATCAATTTTTATAATAGCCAATTTATTGCTAAATATTTTTCACAGATAGTCCATTCACCAAGCAATTATTTGCATACGATTTTGCGTTCTATCAGAAATAGTTTTGCTACGATAGGCCGTGAAACAAAAATGATCCATGGTTTTGCGATTTTCCCGAGCACTTATATGCAAAATCTCTATACTGATGCTGGTTTTAAATTTGAAGAAGCTAAAATTATTTATCATGGAGTTTCTTCTTTGAAAACGGCAACACCTCGTATTGATCGAGAAAATTTGATTGCAGCGAATAAACTTAAACTACTATTTGCTGGGCGTGTTGTTGATATTAAAGGTGTTCATACTGCGATCGAAGCACTTGCTTTAATAAATACAGCATTACCCAGGCTTGAGATTAGTCTTTCGATAGTGGGTGATACTCGTGATCAGCAATATTTATCTCGGCTAAAAAATTTAATCACACAACTTCATTTAGAGGACCAGGTTTGCTTTAGCCCACCAATACCCGAGCAAGAGTTATTTTCGCTTTTCCAAGATTACGATATTTATTTATTCCCATCATTATATGAACCCTTTTCTCTAACTTTAATTCATGCACTTCAGGCTGGGATCCCTACCATTGCTTCTACAGCAGGAGGTAATATCGAAATTATTTTAGATCAAAAAACGGGGCTGTTGTTTCGTCAATCCGATGCCAAACATTTGGCTCGCCAAGTCATTAAGCTTGCACACAATCCTAAGTTAAGAGCTTCTCTGGGTCGCCAAGCACAAACTTATGCAGATCAGTTTACTTTTGAAAGAATGATTGAACAAGTTGAAGCGCATTTGAAGTATTTATCTGAATCCAATAAATCGTTATGAAAATCCTTGTTCTCGGTGCTCGAGGGTTTATCGGTAAGCATTTATGTACTGCTTTAGTTACTGCGAATTACGAAGTTTATGGTTTTGATCTGCCACCCATAAATGGTTGTTGGCCTGATATCGCTGGTGTTAATTGGATTGCGGGTCAGTTTGAGAATCAAGCAGATATTATTTCTGCGTTAGATGGCATTGATCTGGTTTTTCATATGATTAGTACTTCTATTCCTAAAACTTCAAATGAAAACCCATTAATAGATTTGCAACAAAATGTAAGCAATACTTTGAAACTCCTCGATATCATCATTGCGCAACCAAAGATGCCAAGTATCATTTTCCTTTCTTCGGGTGGGACGGTTTATGGTATCCCATTCACAATCCCTATTCCTGAAGGTCATTCTACTGATCCTTTAAGTGCCTACGGTATTGCAAAATTAACCATTGAAAAATATCTTGCATTGTATGGATATTTACATGGACTCGATTATCGGATTCTACGATTGGCTAACCCTTACGGAGAATATCAATCGTTTACATCTGGACAAGGTATCATCGCAGCTATTATTCATAAAGCATTAAATCACGAATCGTTGCATATATGGGGTGATGGAAGCGTTATTCGTGATTATATCTATATTGGAGATGTCGTTTCTGCGATGATTGCAATGATTGAGTATAATGGGCCTGAAAAATTATTCAATATTGGAAGTGGCAAAGGATATAGTATCTTAGATTTGTTGCAAACCGTCCGAGATTTGTTGCGACGAGATATTACCTGCCAATACTTTCCGAGCCGCATTTGTGATGTTCCAATTAATGTGCTTGATATAAATCGTGCGGTAAGCGTTTTAAGATGGAACCCAACGATATCATTAAAGGAAGGCATGGGGCGTGTAATTGATTTCCAGATTAGAGAAAATGCTTAGCAGCGCCTGTTGTTGCATCAGCATGCGTATAATGAATTGATGTTTTACCACTTAGTGTTCTGGTTTGATAATTCAATCGATGTGCAGCAATTGCGATCACACGCTCAAGTGCATGTGCCAGCGTACCGTCAAGTTGACCATTTTCAGCTTCAAAATCAGTTTCTTCAAAATTAAGTAGTAACAATGGCGTTAATGCATGTGTTCGAGCTGTAAACATTGTCCCAGCAACAAAGTTTAATTGCATCGCAGTTTCTATATTAACGCCTAACCTTTCAGATAAATTGCCAATCATTTTTTGATTGGCTGAGAAATAGCGGTTCATCGGTACTAAATGATTTTCTGGCGACAAAATTCCTACCTCAGGAAAGTTGTTTAAATATTGAATATTTTCCACTAATGCTGATTTTTCAAGTAGTTTGTTAAATAAATCATTACACCAAATTGAACCATCTGCCCGATGTTTCGATTTCTTAGTGTGTACTTTTACAATAAAAGCAAAGTGTTGTTCATATACTTCTTTTAGCAATTTAACAAAAGGAAGGATATCGCGTCCACGGTTGTTAACACCAAAGATTTGATAGTCGATATTGCTTGATTCAAGTTGTTTTTCTATAAGAGGGATATGGCAGTGAGGTGTTGTGATGAAAAGTTTGATTTCATATTGATCTGATTTACTTATACGCTGAACTATTTCGTGAAAAATATCTGGGTAGTAAGCGTGGATAATAATGGCTACTTTCCGACAGTTTCCTTGCGCAATAAAATTCGATTTTTGTTGCATTAATATATCTAATTGTTGTGCAAGTCGGCAGGCTTCTAAAAAGCTGAAACCAAACTTCCGATCAGGTTCAAGGTGAGCGCCTTCTGCCCATTCATTCCATGCATTAATAAAAATGAACTGCTCGCTCGGTTTAAAGTGTTTTTTTGTAAATGTGATTAGCGAAGCAAGCCATTGATGAAATTTAAGTGGAGAGGCGTTGGTATAAGTTGTTCCACGTCCAGGTATGCGCGCCTCATTATCCCATCCAGGAAATAGTCCCCTAAATTTTTTATAGGAAGGCGTGATTTGATTTTGCCCGATCGACGCGGCTTCATTGTAATCGTATATGCTACCTTGATAAAGCGGGTTGATCATTTTTCCTACCTTAATAATCTGATCCGTTATCGGTTTAACTGGATAGGTATTGGGTGCAAATTCTATCGCTGCATCAAAACCAATTTCATCTGGTTTGATGTGTTCAAACGCATGAGTAAGCGCTAGATAGATTTCACCAATTGAGTTTTCTCGACACCATTTACGCCAACGCAAGGCTGTCGCACGTGCATCAGGAAGTAGTCCAGGACGATAAAGAATTAATAACGGTTTGTCCTCAATTCGAATGTAACGGGGGTCATGCATATATCTTGCTGCATCAGCAATGAAGGCGATATCATCTTCAGCAGAATGCTGCTGAGCTAGTAAAATATCTTGTTCTAGGCCGTCCCAACGTCGAGTCCAGTTTTGATTAGCCCAATTAATACAAAAAGGAAAATCAAGATCAGGATTGTTTAGAGCAGTTTCAAGTGGAGTTTCAAGAACTTTTTTTTGGTTAAACCAGTAATGGTGATAACAAAATCCGTAAATTCCATACTGCTTAGCTAATGCAATTTGTTGTTGCTGTGTTTCTTTTAAGCGCAAATCATAGAAGCCCAGCGCGTCAGGTAAGTGAGGTTGATAATGCCCGAGAAATTGTGGCACTGCTTTGGTTACATTGGTCCATTCAGTAAAACCTTTTCCCCACCACTCATCATTTTCCTTAATTGGATGAAATTGCGGAAGGTAGAATGCAATTAATTTAATGTCGGAGCTCAAAGACGGCATCTGACTAATTTTAAAAGGGATATAGCTTTCTGATCTAAAGGCCTGCTGGAAAAGCTGGGCAAAATAAGATTTCGTATCGATATTAGGGAGTTGATTGGATAACGGTTTTTGTAACTGCCTCAGCAAGATATATGCCTTTTTAATTGCGATTAATAAACCATTGGTTTTAACTTCCCGTATGAATTTTTCCTGTCTATGTTTGCTAGTAATATTTTGAAGCAATAATTTGAGCATTGATTGAAGCTGTAGTTTTGCGAATTTGCTTATAAATAAACGTTTGAGCTATATAATGAAGACTAAGCCGATACTATTTACAGTTGGCTGGGATGTAAATCGATTGAATCTGTGTAACGCTTCTTATTAATGAATAAATGAATCTTCCATTACCGATATCGCTTGTGATTGTAAATCATAATGCAGGATTGTTACTAACTGATTGCATTCGCTCAGTGCAGAGTCAAGTTCAGCAAATAATTGTTATCGATAATGCTTCCACTGATACGAGTTTGGCTGAAATCGAACGAAAACTTACAAACAACGAAAAGCAGCGACTCACGATTAAGCGATTGAATCGAAATATCGGATTTGCCGCAGCCTGTAATATAGGAATTCAAGAAACCCAAGTACCCTTTATATTATTTTTAAATCCTGATTGTACGCTTCCTCTAAATGCGATTGAACAGCTTTTGCAGGTACTGCAATCAGATAAACAGATTGGGATGGTTGGAGGGCGGCTACTTAATGCGGATGGCAGCGAGCAAGGCGGCAGCCGACGAGCCATTCCGACACCGTGGCGTGCATTGGTGCGAGCATCTGGCCTGTATCGCTTGGCAAAGTTTTGGCCTAGTCTCTTTTTTGATTTTCATTTGCATAAGCAGCCTTTACCTTTCAAGCCAATTGAAGTAGAAGCTATTTCTGGTGCATTAATGTTAGTACGCCGTGAAGCAATAGATGAAGTGGGTATCTGGGATGAAGGTTATTTTCTTCATTGCGAGGATCTTGATTGGTGTATGCGGTTTAGGCAAAAAGGATGGCGTATTGTGTTTGTTCCTGATGTAGAGGTGCTACATTATAAAGGTGCATGTAGCCAAGCTAGGCCGCTCTTTGTTGCTTGGCATAAACATAAAGGTATGTTGCGTTTTTACCAGAAATTTCTTCGTGATCAATACCCTTCCGTGTTAATGTGGTTTGTAGCTGCAAGTATTTGGTTTCGTTTAGGCGTGGTAGTTTTTTTCCATTATCTTTCCCAGTTAGGCCGTTTTTGGTCGAGGCGGCGGCGTGGTTAATCAGAGTGTTGGTGTTTTTGGAGCAACTAGCCTGGTTGGAAAGCGCTTATTACCGCTACTAATACAAAATGGTTGGGAAGTGACGGCATTTTCGAGGCAAAAGATTAGCTCGGAATTTATCCCAACTACTTCTAGAGTTAAATGGCGCTCATTGGAATCATTGCGTGAGACTCATCCTAATTTCAACTTGGATCAGAAAATACCTTATTGGTTTTATTTGGCACCAATCTGGACTTTGCCCGCTTATTTTGATTTTTTATCAAAACAAATCGTAAAAAAAATAATTGTTTTATCTTCTACAAGTATTTTTACCAAAGTAACTTCCTCGGATATAAATGAAATAAAAATTGCAAAAAAGCTTGAAGAAGGAGAAGCAAGCCTACAAAATTGGGCTGAAAAGCATGAGATTAATTGGACCATTTTACGCCCAACTCTTATATATGGTTATGGTCAAGATCGAAATATTTGTGAGATAGCTCGCTTCATTCAACGCTTCCATTTTTTTCCATTACTAGGAAATGCAAATGGTTTAAGACAACCTATCCACGCTGATGATGTTGCCGCGGCATGTTATGCTGCATTTCTATCCCAGCAGGTAGCTAATCGAGTATATAATATCAGTGGGAGTGAATTAATTACATATCGAGAAATGGTCGAACGGATATCTCATGCATTAAATAAACCACTAATATTATTGAAAATCCCATACTGGGTTTTCTATTTAGCAATCAAGCTGCTGAAGCCATTTCCTCGTTACGGCAATTGGTCTATCGCAATGGTTGAGCGAATGAGAAGAGATCTTATATTTGATCATTCAGAAGCCTCTCGAGATTTTGGTTTTGCGCCGCGTTCGTTTAGGTTAAGTAAAGAAGACATCCCACTTTAGCCACCATATGTGCATCAAGTATATGTGAGAAATTACACATTCGCATTAAGGTATTTTTTGGTTTAATGGTCGATAGTCGACATCCTTTATTTAGCTTGATTGATGCTTATTACCCAAAGATCATCCCATCTGTAAGACAGATCACTTATTTTTCTAATTTTTAAATGAAAGTACAGAAGTTACCTCATAGTGAACTTGCAGAAATTTTAATTGGCTTTAAACGCGCTTTTCGTACGGTTGGTGTGTTTAGTGCAGTCATAAATCTACTTTTGTTAATGCCTGCTTTGTATATGTTGCAGCTTTATGACAGTGTTTTGACAAGCCGTAATGAAATGACGCTCTTGATGCTGACCCTAATTGTGTTAGGGGCTTATATCTTCATGGGAGCGTTAGAGTTTATTCGAAGTTTTGTGCTGATTCGAATAGGCGCTCAATTTGATTTGAAGCTAAATAAACGTGTCTATGACGCAGCTTTTGAACAAAGTTTACGAATTGGAGATAGTAATGCAGGACAAGCATTACAAGACTTGACTAATTTACGTCAATTTTTAACAGGGAATGCATTGTTTGCTTTTTTTGATGCGCCTTGGTTTCCTATCTATATACTGGTTATTTTTCTCTTTAATGTTTGGCTTGGAGTATTTGCGTTATTTGGAACAGCTGTTCTTATAGTACTTGCTTACATAAACGAGAAGATATCGCACAAGCCTCTTGCTGAAGCGAATGCTATGGCCGTTGCTTCTTCAGCACTTGCGACCAATAATCTCCGAAATGCAGAAGTAATCGAAGCAATGGGGATGCTCCCAAACATTCAAGCACGGTGGTATAAGATTCATAGCCGCTTCCTTAATTTACAAGCAGAAGCAAGCGAGAAATCGGGCGTGGTTACTGCGATCAGTAAGGCAACTTCAGTTGCCTTGCAATCAATGATGTTGGGTCTGGGAGCATTGCTAGTGCTAGAAGATAGTATTTCACCTGGCATGATGATAGCGGGCTCTATTTTGCTCGGGAAAGCAATAGGGCCGGTACAATTATTAATTAGTGTTTGGCGGCAATTCGGTAATACACGCAGCGCCTATGAAAGATTGACAAAGTTATTAGAAGAAAACCCAGCGCGTAAGCCGGGAATGGCATTGCCTAAACCCAAAGGAATGGTGACGGTAGAAAATGTAATTGCTGCACCACCCGGTTCAAAAGTGGCTGTCATCAAAGGATTAACCTTTTCGATTGCTGCGGGTGAAGTGCTAGGTGTTATTGGGCCCAGCGGTTCTGGAAAATCAACCCTGGCACGATTACTCGTTGGTGTATGGCCAGCTGCATCTGGGAAGGTGCGGTTAGATGGTGCGGATGTTTATCAATGGAATAAAGATGAACTAGGGCCTCATATTGGTTATTTACCCCAAGATATCGAATTATTTGCTGGAACCGTGAGTGAGAATATTGCCCGATTTGGTGAAGTTGATGCAGAGCAGGTCATATTGGCTGCAAAACGTGCAGGTGTCCATGAAATGATTCTGAATATGCCCAAGGGTTATGATACTCCATTGGGAGATAGTGGTGGTGGCTTATCAGGTGGTCAAAAGCAACGTATTGGTTTGGCGCGCGCTATGTATGGCGATCCTTCTCTGATTGTGCTTGATGAGCCCAATTCTAATCTTGATGATATCGGTGAACAGGCGTTATTGGCATCGATTGTCGATTTACATAAACGTGGCAAAACGATTATTTTGATTACGCACCGCACTAGTATAATTACAGCGACGAGTAAACTATTGTTTCTGCGAGAAGGCGCAATGCAAATGTTTGGACCTACAAATCAAGTTTTAGCTGAGTTAACTAAACAACAACAGCAAATGCAGCAAACAAAACGACAAGTGACAGGGCAAAATACGCAGCCGAATGCGCTACTGCAAGGAAGTCAACCAGAAGGGAAAACTTAGTTTTCTAATTATGAATTCAGTCAATCAAAATAATTCAATTAATGCGGTAGTAGATCAAGCTGCGGAAGTGAAAACAGATGAGTCATCTCATACGCGACTCGGATGGTGGATTGTTTTGGCAGGAGTAGGTGGTTTTCTATTATGGGCATCGCTAGCACCTCTTGATAAAGGGGTGCCGCTTTCTGGGTCCGTTATGGTTGCGACCAATCGGAAAGCCGTACAACACCAAACTGGTGGGATCGTTGATAGTATCCTTGTTAAAGAAGGCGATGTTGTCAAAGCTGGTCAAGTTTTGGTGAAGATGAATGACATTCAAGTTAAAGCACAAGCTGAAATCACACGAGGTCAACTCATCGCGACTCGTGCTATCGAAGCTAGGCTGATTGCTGAACGCGATAAAAAGTCTGAAATTGATTTTCCCGCGTTTTTATTAACCGCACTAGATGATCCGCGTGCCACAGGTAGTATTTCGCTTCAAAAGCAATTATTTCATTCTAGACAATCTGCTTTAAAGCATGAGCTGGCCGCCTTAGATGAAAGTATTGCGGGACTGAATGCTCAAGTTAGAGGATTGGAAGACGCTCGCAAAAGTAAAGAAGAGCAGCGTTTCTTTTTGAAGGAACAACTAACCAATATGCGTGAATTGGCGCAAGAAGGTTATGTTCCCCGTAATCGGGCTTTGGAGTTAGAGCGACTCTATGCTCAGTTAAACAGTGATCTTTCAACGGATATTGGAAATATTGGGCGCATACGACGACAAATTTCAGAGCTGAATTTAAAGCGATTCCAGCGTATAGAAGAACATCAGAGGGAAGTTCGTCAACAATTGACCGATGTACAACGTGAAGCAGAAACATTAAATAGTCGTTTACTTGCACAGGATTTTGAGTTGGCAAATGTTTTAGTAAAGGCACCGGTTGATGGTATTGTTGTTGGTATTAACGTTTTTACACAGGGCGGAGTTATCAGCCCTGGGTTTCGTATCATGGATATCGTACCTTCTGAAGATATGCTTGTGATTGAAGGGCAAGTACCGGTTCATTTAATTGATAAAGTTTACGCAGGACTTGATGTTGACTTTATCTTTACTGCGTTTAATCAAAATAAAATTCCTCGAGTACCAGGAGTTGTAACTCACGTTTCTGCTGATCGCCTGACTGAAGAACGTACAGGTATTCCTTACTATAATTTGAAAGCAAAAGTAGCTCCTGAAGGAGTGAGGTTACTCGCTGATTTTCAAATTCGAGCAGGTATGCCAGTTGAAATTTTTGTGAAAACGGGCGAGCGTCCGCTAATGAGCTATTTGTTAAAGCCTTTCTTGGATCGACTTCATCGATCATTGGTGGAAGACTAATCGTGCAGTTTTTTTATAAACAAATTGGGTCGCTTATATTGCTTGTGTTGATGGCAGGGCAAGTTGTCACTGCAAACGCAATCGGCTTATTGGATGCATATGAGTCAGCATTAATGCATGATCCCACTTTCCGCGCGGCGATTCATGAAAATGAAGCGGGACAGCAAGTGATTGCAATTGGTCGAGCAGGGTTATTACCGACTTTATCGATAACACATTTGCAAAGCATTAGTCGCGGCACTCAAACAAATTCCACTCTAAATCCTATAACCAATTCGACTACTCGTGATAAAACCGATCTAAGTTTCAATAGCGAGGTAACGACACTCACTTTACGACAACCTTTATTGAATATGGAAGCTGTTGCCAATTATGACCAAAGCCATGCTCGAGCGAATTCTAGCCAAGCCAAGCTGATTGGCCAGAGCCACCAACTGGTTGTCAGATTGGTAGAGGCTTATGTGAAAACTTTACTTGCGCAAGATCGCTTGTTTTTAGCAAAAGCGCAAGATAAAGCGCTGGAAGAATTAAAAATTGTAAATCAAAACATGCTGAAACGCGGTGAAGGGACGCATACCGATGTTTTAGAAACACAATCAAGGCACGCTTTGGCGCAAGCTCAAGTTATTGAGGCTCAAGACGAGTTTGATACAGCTAAGCTAGCATTATCAGCAATGATAGGGCAGGATGTCGCTACTTTAGATGTTTTATCTAGTCATTTTAAAGTGCAACTATTATATCCTGCTGATTTTGAAAGTTGGCAAGAAATGGCGCTGGAGCGCAATGCTGAGTTGTTAACGCAACGACACATGGTTACTTCGAGCAAACTAGAAATACAAAAAAGTCGAGCCGGTCATGCGCCTCGCGTAGATCTTGTAGCGAGTTTAAATCGTAACAATGCAGCTTCTTTTCTGTTTCCTGATCGTGATGCAACGTTTGGAACCATTGGCGTGGAAGTCAATCTGCCACTTTATGCGGGAGGACGTGTTATTGCGACAACGGATCAAGCTCAAGCAAATCATGCAAGAGCTGGTGCAGAGTTTGATGCGATCCGAGATCGAGTTCTGGTTGAATTACGTAAACAATTTCAGTTAGCACAAAGTAGTATTAAGCGAATTGACTCACTCGAACTAGCTGTGGATTCAGCGTTATTGCTTGTACAGGCTACGGATAAAAGCATAAAAGGAGGCGTGCGGATTAATCTCGATTTGCTGGACGCACAAAGGCAATTATTTTTAGCACAAGTTAATCTTGCAGAAGCAAAATATAACTACCTATTAGCTTATTTACGGCTTCGCCTGACGGCGGGCACGCTCGCATTAGATGATTTAGAGAAAGTTGCCACTTATTTTATTGCAAAAAATTAGCTTGCTTTAGTGCGTGCAATCTCGATTAATATCCACTTGTGAGGTACAGTATTTCTGCTTCATAGCAAATGAGCGTACTATAGCCAATTAATATTAATACCAGTAAATGCTTAACTTTTAATGATCGTGTTAGTTTGACATGATGATGAATCGCAAGGAAGATTATTGCAAGCGATGTCAGTGCTAGCTTGATGCTTACAAATTTCTCGGTGCTATCATCAATGAGCACCGCCATAAAATTATTAAGCTCTACTCCCCCCTTCGCCAGAATATTAAGCGTAAGTAAAGCATCTAATGCGCTGAGGATAATTGTTATAGTGACGCATAGCACGATGGAGAGGGAATAAGTATCAACATAAGCAGTACCGCTACCTGAGCGTCGCCTTAGAGCACGCTTGCCTTGTTTAAGGCCTAACTGATAGGGGCAAAGGAAGGGAGGTGATGAGCGGCGGTCTAAATTTCTTTGATCAATAGCTATATTTGTATGCGTCATGGCTTATACCTTATTCAATAATTAACAATTGGCTTTGCTGGACCAGGTAAAGAAACGAAACATGATTATTCTTATCTGTAGGTTCAGGAACAACTGTACTCATGTACAAACCAAGTGAATTGCGCGTGTAGTCTTAGAATAAATGTTTGCCGCAATTAATCAAGTTAAATTAAGGTTGACACTACCACCTCTAAAAGGTTGTAATATACTGTTACAGAAATGTAGTTTAAATTTATTTGATCAACTAAAAAAGAAAGTTTAAAGATGAAACGTACTTATCAACCCTCTGTTATCAGAAGAAAACGTACTCATGGTTTTCTTGTACGTATGAGAACCCGTAGTGGCGCTGCCGTTATTCGAGCACGTCGAGCAAAAGGCCGTGCACGTTTGAGTGTTTAATTTTTGCGCTTAAAGTAGGCATAAAGTAAAAAAAAGTGCCCTTTATCGAACGATTAGGTGAAAGAGAATCTTTTCATTCCCCAAAAAATTCAGGCTTCATCGGGCAAAAGAGTTTCAATCGGTTATTCAGTTTAAACGTTCTGTAAGTTGTCAATTATTGCAGCTATATTTGAAGCCGAATAAAGGTGGCTTTCCTAGACTTGGTTTAGTTGTTGCAAGAAAAGTAGCGCAGAATGCTGTAAAACGAAATAAATTCAAGCGAGTATTGAAAGAAGTTTTTCGTTTGCACAGGCATAAGCTAGGTAATAACGATTATATTTTTAGATTGCGAAATTTGCCTACAGGTACAAAGATTGCTCCTGCGGATATCGTAAAAGAAGCCAATACGCTGATATTTAAAGCAAGGCAATGCGACAATTATTAATCAAACTGATTGCCTTTTATCAGTATTGTATTAGCCCTTTATTACCACCTTCTTGCCGCTATAGTCCGACATGTTCAATGTATGCAAGGGAAGCTCTGTTAAAATATGGCGTTGTGAAGGGAATGGCGTTGAGCATTAAGCGCATTTTGCGCTGCCATCCCTGGAGTCAGGGTGGATATGATCCTGTTCCCTAAAAGGTAATGAAATTTTAACCATAATGATCAATTTCCTGTTTGGAAAGATCTACCGTAAAAAAATAATACGTTTAATTTAAGATGGAAACGAAGAAGCTTGTATTGATTTTTATTTTTATCACTTCATTGTTGTTTGTTTGGGAAGGTTGGATGAAGGAGCGTGAGCGATTAGATAAGCTTGCTACTAGCGGTCCTGTAACTGAAAATAATCCCGTTTCCCAGCAAGGCCCTGATTCACCTCCAATACCCGGTGATGCACTTGTCTCCTCTCAGTCGAGTCAGGATCGCTCATCAGGCATTGATACGGTTTCAACATCGACTGGAACACCGCGTACCTTACCAACTAAGGAACAAATCAAAGTCATTACTGATATGGTAATCGCAGAGATTGATACAGCTGGTGGGGATTTACGTAAATTGGAGTTACTTAAACATCCATCGAGGGAAAACAAAGAAATACCTTATGCTCTTTTGCATAGCGATGCTTCACAGACTAGCGTAGCGCAATCAGGGTTAATCGGTGAAGGGCTTCCTACTCACAAAACATTTTATACGTTAGACTCTAACGTACGCGAATATAGCCTCGAAGCTGATCAGGATAAAATTGAAATTCGACTTGTCGCTCCACGAGAAAATGAGGTACAAGTCACTAAAATTTATACATTCAATCGTGGTAGTTATGTCATCGATGTTCGATTTGAGATCGATAACCAAAGCGAGGAAATCGTTCGCCCATTTGCGTATTTTCAAATGTTGCGAGACAGTAATCCACCCGCTGGTGCAACAATGATGATCCCAACTTATCTTGGTGCCGCGATTTATACTGAAGATGAGAAATTTCAGAAGATCCAGTTTTCAGACCTGGATAAAAATAAAGCAGATTATCCCCGAAATGCGGATAATGGCTGGATCGCGATGTTAGAGCACTATTTTCTTTCAGCATGGCTTCCTCCGCCCAAAACACCTCGCGAATATTTTGCAAAGCGTCAGAATGATAATTTATATACTGCGGGAGTTATTGCTCCAGTAGGTGCGATTGATCCAGGAAAAACAACAAGTATTTCGATGCCGCTTTATGCTGGCCCACAAGAGCAAGAAAAACTGGCAGAATTGGCGCCTGGGCTTGAGTTGACCGTTGACTATAGCTGGTTAACTGTAATTGCAGCACCATTGTTTTGGTTGCTATCGTTTTATCATGAATGGGTTGGTAATTGGGGTGTTGCGATTATCTTGCTGACTATGACAGTTAAACTTTTGTTTTTCCCATTATCAGCTGCTGGCTATCGTTCTATGGCTAAATTGCGCCTTGTAACACCTAAGCTGCAGCGGATACAGGAACAATACAAGAGTGACCGTCAACAGATGCATCAAGCGATGATGGAGCTATACAAAGAAGAAAAAATTAACCCGTTAGGCGGGTGTTTACCCATTTTGGTGCAAATACCCGTTTTTATAGCACTTTTCTGGGTAATTCTTGCGGCTGTCGAGCTGCGATATGCTCCGTTCACATTATGGATTACTGATTTATCTTCACCGGATCCACTTTATGTTATGCCCTTATTAATGGGGATATCGATGTTTATCCAGTTTAAGCTAAATCCTAAACCCACGGATCCTATCCAGGCCAAGGTTTTGCAAATCATGCCAATTGCTTTTAGTGTATTTTTCTTTTTCTTTCCCGCAGGGTTAGTATTGTATTCCTTAGTAAACAATATTTTATCCATCCTGCAACAATGGCAAATAACTCGTTTGTATGGCCAACCGACAAATAGCGATTCCGCAACGAAAAAGAAATCAAAGGAAAAACAATAGAGAGAGTATCGATGAATGAGTATTGCTTACAAAATACTCATTCATCGATTGAAATTCAGGTAATAAACGTTTTTAACGTACACAATTTCTTAATTAGTCTATTAACGTTTAGAGTAAACGCTACATGCACAGCAGTGACATCATTGCTGCTATCGCAACACCACCAGGACGTGGCGGGATAGGAATTATCCGTATTTCTGGTAACAATTTGGAAGAATTAGCCAAGCAGCTGCTGGGAAATTTTCCTAAGCCGCGTTACGCAAGTCTAAATTATTTCCTCGATCAAAATCATGAAATAATCGATCAAGGAATTGCCATCTATTATGCTGCTCCTCATTCTTACACAGGCGAAGATGTTTTAGAACTTCATGGTCATGGGGGACCAGCAGTCATTGATTTATTATTAAAGCGATGTTTAATGCTTGGCGCTCGCTTAGCTGAGCCCGGTGAATTTACGCTGCGTGCCTATTTAAATAATAAAATTGATCTGGTACAGGCGGAGAGCATAGCCGATTTAATCGATGCCAGCACGGCAGGAGCAGCACGATGCGCGTTGCGTTCTTTGCAAGGGAAGTTTTCCGAAACGATTAATGAATTAGTTTGCTCATTGACTGATTTGCGAATGCAAATTGAAGCCACGCTGGATTTTCCTGAAGAAGAAATTGACTGGCTTGAAAAGTCTGACCTAATAACACAACTACATCAACTCGACGAAAAATTACAGAAAGTACTCATTTCATCTCAACGTGGCCATTTGTTGAGAGAAGGTGCAAACATTGTACTGATCGGGCAACCCAATGTAGGTAAATCAAGTTTATTGAACCGATTAGCAGGCGATGAAGTGTCCATTGTTACCGAAATTCCAGGAACTACGCGAGATGCGATTCAACAGCTTATCCAGATTGAAGGCATTCCATTACACATCATCGATACCGCAGGGCTTAGAGAAACGGAAGACGTTGTGGAAAAAAAGGGAATCGAGCGCACTTACGCTGCAATGAGTAAAGCGGATTTAGTTTTGTTAATGATTGATAGTCAAAATGAGTTATCTGAAGCAGATCAAAATTTATTGGGCAAATTACCCACAAATATTCCTGTCCTTATCGTTATTAATAAAATTGATTTATTAAATCAATCGGCGAAGATTGAAGATAAAAATGGATACACAATTATTTATCTTTCAGCTAAAACAGGTGCTGGTATTGAAATATTATGTGAAAAAATTCTCGCATTAATAGGGTGGCACTCGCATGTCGCTGGGGAGGGGATATTTATGGCTCGTCAGCGACACTTATACGCGCTTGACCAAGCCCAAAACCATCTGAGTAAATCCATTACCTGGGCAACTAATGGAGAAGCGCTAGAAGTGCTCGCTGAAGAGTTACGACTTACGCAATATTCCTTATCTTCAATCGTTGGGGAATTTAGTGCAGATGATCTTTTGGGTGAGATTTTTTCTCATTTTTGTATTGGTAAATAGTAAAAAGGGCTACAAAACACCGCAATTTGCTCTGTTTTACAACGTTAATATGATTTTTCTCACAGAAAATAATTATGCTTCTGCTATATTTATGCATTATTAATAAAATCGATCAAGATTACATTCAATCTTCAAAATGCCTATGAACTATTCTCAGTGTTTTTCATCTTATATAGCAAGATCAATAGGATAATGAGGTAGGTGATGAAAGGCAAAGGAATGACTTTGATGGATTGGCAGAAACAGTATGGAACAGAAGA
>WBZN01000352.1_pt1 | contig 42234 bp, 36 predicted proteins | sample 5204281 | NCBI WGS metagenome assembly WBZN01 (sample SAMN12344347, study PRJNA552823) | activated sludge metagenome | biome: Activated sludge suspended growth; feature: Nitrification reactor; material: Wastewater; isolation source: activated sludge from nitrification reactor of wastewater... | reverse complement strand
GGGTTGTTAGTATGCAACATGAGCGTTACCTCCATTTATGTTTGATTTTAAATTTCAACACCCATATCAAACTCGGTAACGCTCTCGATTTCAAGCCCTTTGTACGATTAGATCTGAACTAATACATTTGATGAGTTGTCATAGTTCACTAGCAAGCTCATCAGGTTGTTTTTTCCATCGCCATTCAGATTCTTTTAGATGCAACTCAAAGTTAACTGATACACCATTAAACTTTGCCAGTCGCCACTTAGTAAAACTCCAAAACGATTCGATACCGTTAATATGGCAGTGTCCTTCCCGAGCAAATTCATTATCACCATGAGATACACGAAAATGTTTGGAATATCCTACATCTACTAAGCCATTGTAACGTAAGCCAACCATCACTATAAATAACACTTTCAATCGAGACCTTTCCAAGTATCACTGCTTGTAAAGTTAATCGCTTACAATCTGGAGCTATTTCGGTGTATACCCTGCCATCTCGTTCAAATACGCCAAATACAGGCTGTTTTAATGTGCCGCGACCACGTTTCAGTTTACCATGATAGTCACGTTGCCGTTTCGCCCCAAAATAGCTTTCATCAACTTCTACTCTGCCTAACAGCTTGTCTTTAAGCGCAAGCTGATGATCATATATCCTTTTCCTAAAGATGCCATACCAATGATTAATCGTGTTACGATTTTTACCTAACAATAGAGCCGTTTTATTCGCTGGTATATCAATGCAAAAACATTGAACTATTTTTTTAATGCAATAATCACTTACTTTACTGTTTCTTAATATCTTTCTAGACTAACAGATTACGTCTGCTAGTCTAGAGTCTTGTAAAATATGTGATTACTTGGTGATAATTTTAGACCTTGTTTTAGAATTTCTGCTAGGCTTTAAGCTTAATAAGCTCAGTTTTGATTATGCCTAATTTAATGAGTGAGTTGCGTCTAACCGCAATGACACTTCCCAATCGAATTATCATGGCACCGCTTACACGCTGCCGAGCTAATAATGACCATGAGCCCAATGTTCTAATGGCAGAATATTATGCACAACGCGCAAGCGCTGGGCTTATCATTGCTGAAGCGACCATGGTCATGGAAGGTAACTCTGCTTTCTGGAAAGAGCCCGGAATTTATTCGCATACACAGATTAGCGCGTGGCAACAGGTAACTACTGCTGTTCATAGTGCAGGGGGGCGAATCTTTTTACAACTTTGGCATGGCGGTCGGGCATGCCATCCTTTGCTTAATCGTGGTATACAACCTGTTAGCGCTAGTGCTATTCCCATTCTGGGCGATGAAGTTCATACTCCTGAGGGGAGAAAACCATACGTTACGCCACGTGAAATTGCTGATAGTGAAATACCTGCTATTATCACCGGGTTTAAAATAGCTGCTGAAAATGCGAAAGCTGCAGGTTTTGATGGTGTCGAGATTCATGGCGCCAATGGATATTTGCTGGATCAATTTTTACGCGATGGAACGAATAAGCGTAACGGCGCTTATGGAGGGTCTATAGAAAAACGGGCTAGACTTATGTTGGAAGTTATTGAAGCGGTTAGTCAAGTTTGGGGAAGTCACAGCGTGGGACTGCGCATATCGCCTCTCAACAGCTACAATGATATGGTTGACAGCGATCCAGTTGGCTTAACTCGGTGGTTAGCGAAGTATTTGAACGATTACAATCTTGCTTATTTACATGTGATTCGAGGTGACATCCTGCAAAAACAAAAAGGAAATGTCATTACACCTGCGCGTGCCGATTATAAAGGTATTCTGATCAGTAACCAGGGTTACACACCAGAAGAAGCTGAGAGCGACATTGAAGAAGGTATAATCGATGCAATTGCATTTGGGGTTCCTTTTATTGCCAATCCTGATTTACCGTTGCGAATTAAAAACAAGGCACCGCTCAATCAGGCTAACCCAGCCACGTTTTATACATCTGGGTTCGAAGGTTATACCGATTATCCTTTTTGGCATACTTGATTTAAGTATAACGACCGATTGATACGATGCTTATTAACATTTACACCAGGCTTTTCTTGAAAGGCATAAATTTAACCTGAAATTTTACGCCCATCGAAACTACACTCCCCAGCGCCATGAGCAGCGAGTAACAGTAACCCGCCCGTAATCGCAATATTTTTCATGAACATAATCATCTGCATCTGATCAGAGAAATTGTTGTGAAAAATTACCCCAGCAAATATTGCAAATGAAGCCAATGCGATTGCGGCCCATCGAGTCTGCCATCCTATAGCAATTGCTAAACCACCCCCTATTTCGATGAGTATTACCAATGGTAGAAGCATACCGGGAACTCCCATGGCTTCCATGTAGTTTTGTGTACTTTCGTATCCGGTTATTTTGAATATCCCTGACAGCACGAAAACTTGTGCGAGAAATACTCGAGCAATAACTTGGCTATACTTTTTCATTTAGGCCTCCTTATATCTTCTATTGATTCACCACTTAAGCCACCGTTTCAGATTCCAACCAGCAGCAATTTGGAATAGGCCGAGACGGCTTGCTGCATCCGACACCGGTGCATAATGAACTACAACCGCTTTTTCTATCGAGCTCCAATCGATCAATTGATCAACTTACTTCAAGAAATTCCCTTTCTAGGTTCGGCGCATTACATCGTATTCTGGAAAGCTTATACTTACTACTTCAATGCCATTGATTTAAAACACAACTATAGCATCCGACTGATCAGTCCTGATTACAACCGTGCAAAGCTCTCATCAGATCATTCATCTCGATAAGGTGCAAGGGCATCAAAAATCTCGATCAACCGGTTAGCAAGTCATTGGCCCATACGCAACCCGGTCTTCTTCGTCAATAATCACGACAAGACTATTGTCGGGATGCAAGTCTATGTCGCAAAATCTCATTTCGTCCTCCGTCGATAAAGTTGGCTCTAACCTTAACTCTATCCTTTCCAGTTGCTGCCAGAGCGGAGGGCGGCTAGATGATTATCCAATCTTCTTTAAGCTAATCTCTTGTTAGTATCAGTCTAATCCTTTGGCAAGATCAGCTTTGATGTCTTTGGGCGATTCCAGTCCTACTGCGATTCGTAGCAGTCCCTCCGTGATTCCTGCAGCATTTCTAGCTTCTTGACTTATTCTGCCATGGGTTGTCGTGGCAGGGTGAGTCAGGGTACTTTTGGCGTCTCCTAGGTTCGCAGTAATTGAAATCATGCTGGTATTGTCAATTACCCGCCATGCGGCTTCTCTACCTCCTTTTACTTCGAAGGAGACAATTCCACCGCCTGTTTTTTGCTGCAGTTTGCACAGATGATGTTGGGGATGGGATGGTAGACCAGGGTACAACACGCGCGCGATGTTAGGCTGCTCTGTTAGCCAATTTGCAATTTCCAGAGCATGTGCTGAATGGGCTTCCATTCTGATTTTGAGCGTTTCTAGCCCTTTTAATAAAACCCATGCGTTAAATGCACTCAAGGTAGGGCCGGCAGTTCGTAAAAAGTTATAAATGCCCCCGTCCATCAGCAAATCTCGCTTCCCTAAGATTGCACCACCTAAAACTCTTCCCTGGCCATCTAAATATTTAGTTGCTGAATGAATGACAATATCTGCACCCAGTTCTAGCGGCTTCTGCAAAATAGGTGAACAAAAACAATTATCAACGACCAGTCGTGCACCAGCATTTTTTGCAACCTGGGCGATTGCAGCAATATCAGAAATTTCTGTTAAAGGATTTGAAGGTGTTTCAAGGAAGAATAATTTTGTATTGGTTTTACATGCTGCCACCCATTCTTGGGTTTCCGTTGCAGACACAAACGTGGTGGTAATATTAAATCGACTAAGAATATTGTTGAAAAGATTGACCGTTGCCCCAAAAATGCTACGAGATGCCACGATATGATCTCCAGCGGACAATAATCCGAGCACACAAGCAAGGATTGCAGACATTCCAGTGGAAGTTGCAATACATTCTTCTGCACCTTCAAGAACAGCTAGCCTTTCTTGAAAGACGGTGACTGTTGGGTTGGTGAATCGCGAATAAATATTTCCTGACTCTTCACCTGAGAATCGTGCAGCTGCTTGCGCTGCACTCTCAAAAACATAGCTGGAGGTCAAGTACATGGCCTCAGAATGCTCATTAAACTGACTGCGGTGAATGCCGGTATGAAGCGCTAGGGTTTCGGGATCCATTATTTGTTAATAAGTATAGTAATAATAGTAACGAGATGACGATGGGAGCAAAAATTTTTCAGGATTATGCGATTAATCTGCTAAAACTAGTCCTAAATCAAGTTGAGTCAGGTCATGTTTGGAGAATTTTTTCGCATTAGCATTACGCTGAGACTCCAGTTTATCCAGATAATCTTGGGTTACTCCTTCCGTGATATATTGGCCATCAAAACAAGAGGTTTCAAAATTCTTGATAGCAGGATTGATGCATGAAATGGAATTCTTGAGCGATTCAAGTTCTTGGTAAACAAGAAAGTCGGCACCAATTTCATAGCAAATTTGTTCTTCATCTTTGTCAGCCGCGATTAATTCCTGGCGAGTGGGCATATCGATACCATAAACATTGGGATAACGCACAGGTGGTGCTGCAGATGCAAAGTAGATTTTATGCGCACCGGCTTCTTGAGCCATTTGCACGATTTCTCGACTCGTCGTACCCCGTACGATTGAATCATCAACCAATAAAACGTTTTTTCCTTGAAATTCGACGTTAATCGCATTTAATTTTTGCCGAACGGATTTACGTCGATTCTGCTGGCCTGGCATGATAAAGGTTCTACCAATATATCGATTCTTAACAAATCCTTCTCGAAAACCGATTCCTAGGTGGTTTGCAAGCTGCAATGCACTTGGGCGACTCGATTCGGGAATTGGAATGACTACATCGATATCGAGATGCCGCATCGTTCTTTTGATTTTTTCTGCAAGACTGCCACCCATATTAAGTCGGGTTTCATAAACTGAGAAACCATCCATCATAGAATCAGGCCGCGCTAAATAAACATATTCAAAAATACAAGGATTAAGGCTTGAGTTAGTGGCACATTGTTTGTTATGGAAATTACCTTTGGTATCGATGAAGATTGCTTCCCCAGGAGCAACATCGCGTATCAATTTAAATCCGAGTGTATCGAGCGCTACACTTTCAGACGCAATCATATATTCGATACCCTGCTCAGTTTCAGCAGTTCCAAAAACTAAGGGCCGAATTCCTAAACGATCGCGGAAAGCCAGTAGGCCATATCCTGCGATCATTGCGATCACTGCATAAGCGCCTTGACATCGTTCGTGCACACCGGCTACGGCGGCAAAGATATCATCTGGGTCAAGCTGATCATTCGTGGCACAGGCTTGTAATTCATGTGCCAGAACGTTCAATAACACTTCTGAATCTGAGTTCGTATTTACATGGCGACGATCAGATCGATATAAGGCCTTATTGAGCTCTTCTGCGTTAGTTAAATTGCCATTATGTCCTAGTACGATTCCAAAAGGCGAGTTGACATAAAACGGCTGTGCTTCGGCGGGAGATTCGGCAGAACCCGCTGTTGGATAACGTGCATGACCAATTCCCATATTGCCCAATAGTGAACGCATATTACGGGTACGGAACACATCTCGTACCATTCCTAGTCCCTTATGCATATAGAAGGTATTGTCTTGAGCAGTTACGATCCCAGCTGCATCTTGCCCTCTATGCTGTAACATAAGCAAACCATCATACAATATTTGGTTTGCTGGGGATTGGGCTACTACGCCAATAATTCCACACATAATAGATTCAATTAGTCCAAACTCAGCGCTTTAGAAAACAACAGTACATAAAATAATTCACTTATCGAAATTAATATGGCCTCGAAAACTTTCGGGTAACCAAGGAATGACGTGGGCTGCTGCCTTCTCAAGCGGATCGCTCAAAACAGCTTGTTGCCAGAAAGACTGCTTTGGTAAAGCGGTAAACCCAGCAGCTAACACTAAAGACAAAACAATTGCAAATCCTCTCGCCAAACCAAAAATTGATCCTAACACCCTGTCAATAAGACCAAGACCTACACTTCTTATCAACTTAGACAATAATATAGAGCTAAACATAACCAATAATAAAACAACAAAGAAAACTACAACGAAAAGCGTTAGCATACGTAATGAAGAGTCTTCTATGATACGCGGCAGTAGAGGTTCAAAAGATTCTGCATAGCGACTAGCAACATAAAATGCAATAAACCAACCAGCGAGCGATATGATTTCCTTGATGACCCCACGAGTAACTCCTAAAAAAACTGAAATAAGCCCAATGCCTAAAACAATATAATCAATAACGGTCATAACAGTGGTAGCACGACTAAAAAGCGCGATTTTGAATAAGCTTATTTACTTGTTACAACGCCGCTTAACCCCATTCTTTTTAGTTTCTCATATTCATCTTCTGCTCCCTTTCTTGTCGCAAAGGGTCCTACGCGTACTCTGACCATTTCATTAGGGCCAACTTTTATTGTCTCAACGTATGCACCATTAATGCCGCTCGAAGTTAAATTTTGTAGTTGTTGTTTTGCTTTAAGCGGGTCTGAAAAGGCACCTAATTGGATAACAAAAACACCTTCATTGGCTTTGGGTTGAGATATTTCTGAAGCTTTGCTTAATTGAGCAACTGGCTTGTGATATTGGGGCTTAGATAAGGGGATAGGCGTACCTTGATCATTGCTAGATTCTTCATGAATTTCATCAGCGATTTGAGGAGATCCATGAGGAGCCATCACTAATGATTCATCTGGTTGATCAGTTAATGCTTCATTTTCATCAGCAGAAGGATCAGTAGGCATCATCCATGGATAATTTTCTGTAACTAAATCCTCTGAAGGAATTTGGATATCTATTTCCTGATGCTCTTGTTTCGATTCATCATCAAATAGCATCGGTAGAAATATAACTAATAAAGTCACTAAGGTAATTGCACCCAACAAGCGTCTACGAGCACGTTTTCTTAACAATAATTCTTCTTCGCTAATATTCCTGACCATTATTATTACCCTTTGATCATTAATCAAAAGTGATACTTTACTATGTAAACGCTAAAATAGCACTTACGGTGTAGAATGAACCAAAGACGCATATTCTATCATTTTTGCTGGCATGCTTCTGTGCAAATGTATAAGCATCGGACAAATTGGAAAATGAATGGATTTCACTGCTGTGGGTAATATTGTTGACCAACAATGCAATGTCCTCTGCTCGAGCTCCACGCGAAGAATGAATCGTTCCAATTAACCACACATCGATATGATTTTTTAGTGTCTGAATAACCGAAGCGATATCTTTATCTTTTAACATTCCGATAATCGCATAGGTTCTAGGGAATGATGATCCCATTTGATCTAAATTTTCAGCAAGAACCTTTGCTGCCGCTGGGTTATGCGCTACATCTAAAATAACCAGGGGATATCCAGGTAATACTTGAAACCTTCCTTTTAGTGTCGTTGCTACTAAGCCTCGTCGAATAGCTTGATTATCGACAGGAAGTTTATCTTTAAGGCAATCCAGCGCAGCAAGGCAGGCGCTGGCATTTCTTAATTGGGAAACTCCTCTTAGGGCAGGATAGGGAAGCGCATATACATTATTCTGAGGGCCATAGAAATTCCACTGGCAATTATCCTGAGTTGAATAACTGAAATCCTGATTAATTCTAAAAAATTTAACCCCTAATTCATCGACCTTTATTTGCACACCGGGTGGAATATCAGGTTCACTACAGATTGCATAGTGATCTTTTCTAAATATTCCTATTTTTTCCAACCCAATTTCTTCTCTTGTTTTTCCAAGGTAATCCATATGATCAAGATCAATGCTTGCAAGAATTGCGCAATCTGCATCAAAAATATTTACTGCATCTAGACGTCCGCCCAAGCCAACTTCTAATATTGCCACATCCACGTTTGATTCGATAAATAAGTGCATAGCAGCTAATGTACCAAATTCGAAATAAGTAAGTGTGACTTGGCTTTGCAGCCGAGCATTTTCGATAGCATCAAAGGCACTACATATCTTGGCATCGCCAACTTCTTGTTGCAACATCCGGATACGTTCGTTGAAAGTGAGTAAGTGAGGAGAAGTATAGCAACCGACCCGATAGCCTGAGGCGCTGAGCGTCGTCTCTAGCATGGCACAAACTGATCCCTTTCCATTTGTGCCCCCCACTGTAATTACTGGAAATAAGGGTGTAAGACAGAGATTATCTTTGACTTTCTTTACCCGGTTTAAGCTCAGGTCGATCGTAAAGGGATGTAGATTTTCAAGATATGCGAGCCAATCTGCTAATGAACGAGATTCCATAGGAAACAGGCGATCTTGAGAACTGATAAATCAAAAAGCAAAAATTCTTCGCATTGCTTAAATTAAGATGCAGGAAACAAAGTTACAGTAGATTTTGGACTCTGAGTTCGCATCAGAAGTGTAAATATATTAACGAGCTTTTCTCGCATGTGGCGACGATCTACAATCAAATCGATAGCACCATGATCTAATAAAAATTCTGCACGTTGAAATCCCTCAGGCAAAGTTTGCCGTACCGTTTGTTCAATGACACGCGGCCCAGCAAAGCCAATCAACGCGCCTGGTTCAGCGATTACGATATCTCCAATAAATGCAAAACTGGCCGAAACACCTCCCATTGTAGGATCAGTTAATACCGAAATAAACGGAAGCTTCTCCTTACTTATTTGTGTCAATGCCGCAGTAGTTTTAGCCATTTGCATCAGTGAGAATAAGCCTTCTTGCATGCGTGCTCCGCCGCTTGCAGCAAAGCAAACAAACGGTAGGTGCTGATTAATGCTGACTTGAACACCTCTAACGAATCGTTCACCCACAACAGAGCCCATAGAGCCACCCATAAAGCCAAATTCAAAGGCAGCAACGACAGCTGGTATAGTTTTTATTTTACCCTGCATCACAACCAAAGCATCGTCTTCATCAGTACTACTATTTGCTTGAATTAAACGATCGGAATAGCGTTTACTATCTCTAAATTTAAGGGGGTCTTGTGGTTTAACTTCAACGCCGATCTCAATACGCTCTTCTGGGTCAAGCAACATATCGATCCGATTCCTAGCAGAGATCCGATTGTGATAACCACATTTTGGGCAAACGTTAAAATTTTTAGCCAGATCGGTATAGTATAATACGGCTTCGCAAGCGACACATTTGCTCCATAACCCTTCTGGCACTACCTTCTTCTCACCGTTTTCTTTTGGTTTTATTTTGGGTGGAATAATTCGTTGGAACCAGCTCATTCTTTCTCGTTTTTATAATAATGATTGATTTCAGTGAGGTTCATCGATTGCTTTGCGCATTGTGCTAACTAAGTCACCTAATGTTTCAAGCAATGAGTTCTCAGAAGTTTTTTCAATTTCTTCAATAATGCGGCTACCGATTACTACTGCGTCAGCCAGCTTTGAGATTGCTTTTGCTGTTTGTGTATCCCGTATACCAAATCCAACTCCAATAGGTATAGAGACTAATGAACGTACTTGCGCTAACTTTGTTTGCACTTCAGTTAAGTCAAGATGAGCAGCGCCTGTTACTCCCTTGAGGGAGACATAATAAAGGTAACCGCGCGCAAGTTTGGCAACTTGTTTGACACGTTCAATCGGTGTTGTCGGTGATAATAAAAATATGGGATCAATTTCGGAATTACTAAGCTGCTGCGCCCACTCTGTAGATTCTTCAGGCGGGTAGTCAACTATCAGCACCCCATCAACGCCCGATTCTTTTGCAGCTAATATAAAATGTTCAGCGCCCATTGCTTCAACAGGATTGGCGTAACCCATTAAAACAACTGGGGTAAGCTTATCGGTTTTTCTAAATTCTGCAACCATAGCAATTACATTTGCCAAGCTTACCCCATTCGCTAGCGCTCGTTCAGAAGATCGTTGGATTGTCGGGCCATCAGCCATTGGATCAGAAAAAGGAACACCTAGCTCAATAAGATTAGCGCCTGCTTTTACAAGCGTATGCATCAACGGTACAGTTACTTCAGGCTTGGGATCACCTGCTGTAATGAAAGGGATCAATACTTTCTGATTTATAGATTTTAAGTTGGAAAATGTTGCAGCAATTCGGTTCATTTAGAAATAGTAAGCTGTTTTCAATAGCTACTTAAAAGTTAAATTAAAAAGTAATACCGGAATATTGTGCGACTGTCATCATATCTTTATCACCGCGTCCAGATAAATTCACTAATAGTAATTTATCTTTTGCGAGTGTAGGAGAAAGCTTTGCTGCATAAGCCAGAGCATGGCTTGACTCTAGCGCGGGTATTATGCCTTCAAACCTACAAAGCGCATGGAATGCTGACAATGCTTCATCATCAGTAATTGCAACATACTCAGCTCGATTAATATCTTTAAGCCATGCATGCTCAGGGCCTACACCAGGATAGTCTAAACCGGCTGATATTGAGTGGGTTTCAATAATTTGACCATGGTCATCTTGGATTAAATAAGTTCGGTTACCATGGAGTACGCCAGGTCGACCCGTCACTAACGTTGCTGCATGCTGATTTGAATTAATTCCCTTTCCACCAGCTTCGACACCAATCATACGAACAGCTTCATCATTGATATAAGGATAGAACAAACCAATCGCATTGGAGCCACCACCGACACAAGCGATGAGTACATCCGGCTGGCGCCCATAGTCTTGCTGCATTTGATTTTTAACTTCTTTACCAATGACTGCTTGGAAATCACGCACCATCATGGGATAGGGGTGAGGACCAGCCACTGTTCCTATAATATAGTAAGTACTTTCTACATTGGTGACCCAGTCGCGCATTGCTTCGTTGAGCGCGTCTTTGAGCGTACGGGAACCAGACTCAACGGGTATGACTTGCGCACCCAGCAATTTCATTCGATAAACATTCATTGCTTGGCGTTTAACATCTTCAGAACCCATATAAACAACGCATTCCATGCCTTGACGCGCTGCTACTGTTGCTGTTGCTACGCCATGCTGACCCGCACCTGTTTCAGCGATGACTCGTTTCTTATTCATACGTTTTGCTAGGAGTGCTTGACCAACCGTATTGTTGATCTTGTGCGCGCCTGTATGATTTAGATCTTCACGCTTGAGAAGAATCTGAGCGCCTCCAAGGTGTTCGGACCAACGCTTTGCGTGATAAATTGGAGTAGGACGCCCAACGTAGTGTCTAAGCTCATAAGCAAATTCTGTCTGAAATTCCTTATCAGCTTGATAGTAAAAATATTGCGTCCGCAGCTCTTCCAGTGCTGTCATGAGGGTTTCGGCCACAAATTTACCACCATAAGGACCGAAGTGGCCTTTTTCATCGGGAAGATTATATGCATTCACAGTTTTTAATCCTTTGCATAAACGCAGAAATTTTATTGATATCCTTAATACCCTCGCTTGCTTCAACACCACTTGATACATCAACAGCCCATGGCTTTACTTTCGTTATTGCATGAACCACATTATCAGGCGTTAATCCTCCAGATAATATAATCGGAAGTGGGAGATTGGCTGGAATCAATTCCCAATCAAAAACTTCACCCGTTCCGCCTGGTAAACGTGCGTTATATGTATCCAGTAGAAGGCCTTTGGCGTTCTGATATCGCTTTGCGTATTCTAGCAGATCCACATCGTTCTTGATACGAAGCGCCTTAACATAGGGAAGTTCGAATTGGTCACAAAACTCAGGAGATTCATTTCCATGAAATTGTAACAAACCTAAATTAGCGGTTGTTGATGTTTCATGCACCCAATCAATGGTTGGATCAACATAAACCCCAACCGTTGTTACAAATGCAGGTACGCTTTTTGTGATGAGCTCTGCTTGCTGAGGCGTGATATTTCGCGGGCTTTGCTGCCAAAAGACAAAACCAATGGCGTCTGCACCAAAAGATAATGAAGCCAGCGCATCTTCAGTGCGTGTAATACCACAAATTTTTACTCGAGTACGCATGTGATTTATTGTTATGATGTTTAACGCGTTGCCCAGTCGTTAGCTTGTTTGGCAACGCCTATTTTCCCATAAAGATCTCTAAAGCATTGAAACCGCAGGATGTATCATTTAATGTAGGAAGATTCCAACGAGTGTCATATTTTACCTCAGCTAAGTATAAGCCGTATGGAGAAAAAGTTGGTGCAGCATGTTTTCGATCACGACTCTTTAATACTGTAGCTATCCAGCTGGGTTGATGGCGATTGGCGCCGACATAAACCAAACTACCGACGATATTACGCACCATATGATGTAAAAAACCGTTTGCTCTGAATTCGAATTTAAAGAAATCACCTTGTTGCGTTATCTTAAGTTTCGTGAGTTTACGAATTGGGTCCTTGGCCTGGCATTCAGCGGTACGAAATGCGCTAAAGTCATGCTCTCCTAAGAGACTATGAGCTGCTTTCTGCATATTTTCGCTATTCAGTGGCTCATGAAACCAGCCTACTTTGTGTTGAAATAAGCCAGGCCTAGTTGGGCGATTCAGGAGATAATATAAATAGCACCGCTCTAGGGCGCTGTAACGGGCATGAAACTGATTATCAACTTCACATGCCCAAAGAATCGCCACATCTGGTGGGAGCAATGCATTGACACCTCGAACCCATGCGCTCTGCGGACGCTCTGTACTGGTTTCAAAATGAACAACCTGAGATAATGCATGAACACCAGCGTCAGTTCTACCTGCGGCGATAACTCTAATTGAGTTATCGCAAGCGATTTTAGTTAGCGCATGCTCTAAAGTAACTTGAAGTGATAAACAATTTGGCTGACTTTGCCATCCATGATAGCGACTACCATCATACTCCAGTGCTAAGGCAATTTTCACAGCAATTAACTAAAGCAGCCCAAATAGGCTCCTTAATGAATAGATAAATTATATCTAAGCATTTGCATTGATGTCATTAAGGATAGTTCTTGCGAACGCTTGCTGTTCATCACTACCTTCTCTTAAAACCTCTTCTAAGATTTCTTTTGCTCCTTCCTTATCGTCCATTTCAAGATAGGCTTTGGCTAAGTCAATCTTAGTTGCAACTTCTTCTTGCCATTCTGAGGTAACTGATTCTGAATGCGAAATTGCTTTCTCGCTCTGTGTTGTATCTTCTTCGAGATCCAACTTAATATCAGTCAGGTTTAGCTTAGTTAGTTGATCATCAAATGACTGAACGATGGGTTCATTATCTTCTAATTTTCCAGAGAAACCACTTGAAGTTTTATTCGTGTCTTCTGGTAAGTCGATATGAAAATCCATGTCATGGCTGGTAGAAGCGGTCTGTGCGCTCTGAGATTGATCAGAAGAAAAATCTAAAATAAAATCTTGATGAGAAGTCGCATCTTTTTGATTTATCGTTTCTTCGGGCTGAGAGGACAATTGATTCGCCTCCCTCATGTCAAATTTAAACTCTTGGGCGGGTTCGATCGTGCGAGTATTTTCTAACCCTGAGTCAAATTGTTGTGGGTCCGTATCGTTTGTATGGTCTGGAGTAAAGCGCTCATCTGTATTTTTACCAAAAAAGAAGCCACTCGCAGCCTGGGAAAGACTGTTTTGACTATTATTCGTAGAGGAATCTGCCTCATTAGATTCATTCGAGAGAGAAGCTTCTGTTTTAGTCTCAAATTGATCAATAGCTGCTTCAGGGACGGCTGTACTGGAGAGCGGTGAGCTTGCTTTTTCTTCATCAAAGTTGATTTCGTCTTCATCAGTATTGATTGCCTGCGCTTTCTTCCGGCGAACATAGGAAATTCCTAACCATCCCGTCAATAACGTGATGAGCGCGCCGCCCACGATTTCGATGTTCTCTGTTGTAAAATCAACTAGCGCTGAGACAATGGCCATGATTTGTTCAACGAAATCTGTTTCTGGCTCGGATGGCAGGGGTGTTGGTATCGGGGTATTTTGTAATATCGAAGGGGTTGGAATGTTCGAAGCATTAGCTGAGTCAGGCTGTGACCCCAATTCTTCTGTTTCGGCTAATTCTTGAGGCGTAATCAAATCATCGGCAGGTTTGTCAGAAACGATTTCCCTTTCATCTTTTAACTGAGTCAATGGTTCAGCAATAGTTTGAGCTTGTTCGGCTTGTTTCTGTATATCTGCCATCCCGGTATTTTTGATTTCAAGCAATCGCTGTAAGCGTTCTATGTTCTGTTCAAGCACTGTGACGCGCTCATTTGCTTCAGTTAATGCTCTATCTTTTGCAATTGAGTCCTCTTCCATCATTCGCACGTAATCTTGGGATGCTCCAGATGTCTGTGAATCAGGCTTGCCTATACTATTTTTACCATCACCAAGCTCTTCCCCTTTAGATAGAATCAGAACTTCTGTAGGAGCATCTTCTTTCTTCAATTTTGGTTCTTCGACGATCGTCGTAATCTTACCTGTCGCGGCTTGTTTTAATTCTTGACGCTGGGCTGGTTGAGTCGTCGAGGCAGTTCCTGCCGTCGCAACTCTCTCTCGGTAATTTCGCCAATCAGCGATTTGAGTTTTAACTTCACGATTAGCTTCCTTACGCGTTATTGCAGAAATCTCATTCTGATCAGGAATGCGGAGTATGGTGCCAACTTTAAGCAAGTTCATATTTTTTTCGAAGAAAGCACTTCGATTAGCTCGATACAACGCAACTAACATTTGATTTAGATCGACTCCATCCGGCGTCACTTGCCTTGCAATTCTAGTCAAGGTATCACCTTTTACGACAGGGCCGTATGTATCACTGCCTGGAATGGATGGTTTAATCTTTGATGGCTGTTTAGATTTTTGCCCGCTTTGGTTACTTTGTACTGCTGTTTTTGGTGTGGCAGCACTTTGGGATGCTGTTTCCGTAACCGGTGCAACAATAGGGCTGGCTGGTTCTGCTACCTTGTTATCAACAGGGTCGAGCAACACTGTATACTCACGTAGCAAGCGACCCGAAGACCAATTTAACTCGATAAGGAGATTTAGAAACGGTTCATTAATCGATTGTGGGGAAGTGATCTGGATATAGGGTTGACCGTTCGCCCGTTTTTCCACTGAGATAACTAACGATGAATGGTAAGGTGCAAGTGCGACACCAGCTTGACGAAAAGCTTCGGGCGAAGCGACCCGGGCAATCAGTGATGAGACTTCATCTTCTTTAACTGATACCAGATCGATCTCTGCTCTTAATGGTTGCCCAAGTGATGAACCTAAGGTTAATTTGCCTAATCCAGCCGCATTCGCTAGAAAAGGAAGTGCAATCAATACTAATAACCAAAACGCCCTAAGATAGATTTTATTCACTGGGTTTTCCTCGCAATTTTCAGAACAGATTGTATGCCAATATCAACGCTATTGGCAAAACAAGTAATAATTATCAAGTATTAGAATGATAAATGATTCTTGGGTATTCTATCTAACTTGAATAAAGAGGCAAAATGGCTTCGATTCTAAAAGTAATTAATTTTCTACCAGTATTCTTAACATTCTCCTCAATGGCTCAGCAGCTCCCCAGAGCAGTTGATCGCCCACGGTGAAAGCAGTTAAATACTCGCCACCCATGCTCAATTTTCGGATACGACCAACATGAACATCTAATTTTCCCGTGACAGCGACCGGAGTAAGCTCTTTCGTCGTTTTTTCTCTTTCATTTGGAATCACCCGAACCCAACCATTTGATTGGGCGATGACATCCTCAATTTCATCTAAAGGGATATCTTGCTTTAATTTTATAGTTAAAGCCTGACTATGACATCGCATAGCGCCAATTCGAACACAAATGCCATCAACAGGAATCGGCTTACTTTGATGCCCTAGAATTTTGTTTGTTTCTGCTTGACCTTTCCACTCTTCTCTACTTTGCCCTTGCGCTACTTCACGGTCTATCCAGGGAATCAAACTACCTGCTAATGGGACACCAAAATTTTCAACTGGAAATTTTTTATCTCTAAGCTTCTCAGAAACTTCTCGATCAATATCTAATATACTTGAAGCGGGATTATTTAATAATTCTTCCGCAACGTGATGCGCCTCTCCCATTTGTTGTAAAAGTTCACGCATATTCTGAGCACCAGCGCCAGATGCAGCTTGATAAGTCATGGCGCTCATCCATTCCACCATATTATTTTCAAATAACCCACCAACACCCATTAACATTAAACTTACCGTACAATTGCCACCGATATAATTTTTTGTGCCTTCATGTAAAGCTTGTTTAATGACTGGCATATTAACAGGATCAAGGATGATTACTGCATCATCCTTCATTCTTAACGCCGACGCCGCATCAATCCAGTAACCTTTCCATCCGGATTCACGTAATTTTTCAAATACTTCATTAGTATAATCACCACCTTGACATGTGATGATGATATCCATCTTTTTGAGCTCAGAGAGATCATGAGCATCTTTGAGTGGAGAAATTTCTTTACCTATATCCGGACCTTTGCCATTCTTCTGGGACGTAGAGAAAAAAGTAGGCTCTATCAGCGAAAAATCATTTTCTTCACGCATACGCTGCATAAGAACTGATCCGACCATTCCGCGCCAACCTACAAAACCAACCTGTTTCATTTAATTAAATTAACCTTTGATAAAATAGTTCTTGTATTAAATATGCACAACCTGATTAGATTACAAGGTGTGATTACTACTAAAGTTGCAATTAAGCAAGGAAAATGATTGTAAATTCAAATAATTTCTATGACTATAAGTTTGCAAGTACTGCGTCTCCCATTTCTGCTGTACCGACCTTAATCATTCCTTGTTCAAAGATATCGGCGGTACGATAGCCTGATGCTAGCACTTTTTTAACAGCATTTTCGATACGTAAGGCCGTTGCATCTTGATTGAAGGTATAACGTAGCATCATCGAAACAGATAATAGCGTGGCTAGCGGATTGGCTAAATTTTTACCTGCAATATCCGGAGCAGAACCATGAATCGGCTCATACAATCCTTTATTAAATTCATTGAGCGAAGCGGAGGGCAGCATACCAATTGAACCGGTTAGCATGGACGCTTCGTCTGATAATATATCCCCGAACATATTACCTGTTACAATCACATCAAACTGTTTAGGGTTACGAATTAACTGCATTGCGGCATTATCGACTAGCATATGAGAAAGCGCTACATCCGGGTATTCCTTCGCAACTTCTTCTACAACATTACGCCATAATTGCGTACATTCCAATACATTCATTTTATCAACTGAACACAATTTACTACTTCTTTTGCGCGCAGCTTGGAAAGCCACATGAGCAATACGACGTATTTCAGACTCTGTATAAACCATCGTATTAAAACCAACCCGTTGCCCATCGCGCACCTCAATGCCACGGGGAGTTCCGAAATAAATATCACCAGTTAATTCGCGAACAATAAGAATATCAAGATTTGCCACAACTTCTGGTTTCAACGTCGAGGCATTCGCCAATTCTGGATAAAGTTGAGCCGGGCGTAAATTTGCAAAGAAATTCAGCGCCTTGCGGATCGCTAATAGGCCTTGCTCAGGGCGTTTCTCACGCGGTAATTGATCGTATTGAGGGCCACCGACCGCTCCCAGTAAAATAGCATCAGCGTCTTCAGCTAATCGACGTGTTGCTTCAGGAAAAGGATCGTTGTGTTTATCAACTGCTGAGCCACCAATTAAACCATGCGCTAATTCAACTTTTAAGCCATCGTGAGCAAGTGCCATTAGGATTCTTTCAGCCTGCTGCGTAATTTCTGGACCGATCCCATCTCCGGGTAAGATTGCTATTTTCATTAAGTGATTTGAATTGTGTGTGTGATTAAGTAAACAACCACGGTTGTTCACTTTGTCGTTTTTGCTCGAAAAGCTTAATTTTATCTGCGTGCTGTAATGTCAGGCCAATTTCATCTAATCCATTGATTAAACATTGCTTCCTAAATGAATCAATATCAAAATGATAATGTTCTTTTGTGGGTGTCGTGACAGTCTGTGCTTCTAAGTCAACAGCTAAGCGGTAACCTTCCGTGGCTTGAATTTGAATGATTAGTTTTTCTACAATATTTGATTCGAGCACAATCGGCAGCAATCCGATTTTAAAGCAGTTATTAAAAAAAATATCAGCAAAACTGGGTGCGATGATCACTTCAAAGCCATAATCTTGAAGCGCCCAAGGTGCGTGTTCTCTGCTCGATCCACAGCCAAAATTATCTCGTGTAACTAAGATCCGAGCCCCCTGATAACGTGGAAAATTAAGTATAAAGTCTGGATTTAATTTTCGTTGAAGATTTTCTTTTCCTGGTGCTCCTGTATCCAGAAATCGCCATTCATCAAATAAATTTTGACCAAAACCTGAGCGCTTAATCGATTTTAAAAATTGCTTGGGAATAATCGCATCAGTATCTACATTCGATCGATCTAACGGTACAGCTAATCCATCACAATCAGTGAATTTTTTCATAACTTTATGTTATTTGGCAGTTTTCTCGATTGCTTCACCGCCACGCTGAATATCTTTACCAAAGCCTTGCAACGTATTGCAACCTGTTAGGTATAGTGTAGTCAGGAATGCTGACAAAAGCATAAATAGTTTCATTGTTATTGCCCCCTTTCCATGGTTTATCATTGTAACTTATTAGTGTATCAGACGAACATCTACAAAATGACCAGCGACAGCGGCGGCGGCTGCCATCGCCGGACTTACCAAATGGGTTCTTCCCCCAGGCCCTTGCCTGCCTTCGAAGTTACGATTTGACGTAGAGGCACAGCGCTCCCCTGGCAAAAGCTTATCATCATTCATTGCTAGGCACATTGAGCAACCGGGCTCACGCCATTCAAATCCAGCATCGCGGAAAATCTGATCAATACCTTCTTTTTCAGCCTGAGATTTTACTAAGCCAGAACCAGGTACAACGATTGCTAATTTAATGTTGTCCGCAAGATGCTTACCTTTAAGAATCGATGCTGCTTCCCGCAAATCTTCGATGCGGGAGTTAGTGCACGATCCAATAAATATTTTATCGAGATAAATCGCTTGGATCGGCGTATTGGGTTTAATACCCATGTATTTCAGTGCATTTTCAACGTTATTACGTTTGTTGAGATCAGGAATCGCTTCAGGATCAGGTACGGAACCTTCGATCGACGTAACCATTTCAGGAGAAGTCCCCCAAGTAACTTGGGGGCTGATTTCGGTTGCATTAATTGTTACAACGTGGTCAAAAACTGCACCCTCATCACTTATCAATGTTTTCCAGTAATTAACTGCGTCTTCCCACATTTGACCTTTGGGTGCGAATGGCCGACCTCTAATATACTCGATGGTCGTATCATCAACAGCAATCATACCAGCGCGTGCACCAGCTTCTATAGCCATATTGCAGAGCGTCATTCTTCCTTCCACGGATAATGATCGAATCGCGTTTCCCGCAAATTCAATTGCGTAACCAGTTCCACCAGCTGTTCCAATCTTGCCAATAATGCTTAGAGCAATATCTTTGGCAGTTATGCCTTTACCTAGGGTTCCTTCAACTAATATCTGCATCGATTTAGATTTTTTGGCCACCAAACATTGTGTGGCAAGGACGTGCTCTACCTCTGAAGTGCCTATTCCAAAAGCGAGGCATGCAAATGCTCCGTGCGTACTGGTATGGGAATCACCGCACACTACGGTCATTCCGGGTAATGTGGCCCCTTGTTCTGGACCAATAACGTGAACAATCCCCTGTCGTTGATCATTCATCTTAAACTCGGTGATTCCTAACTCATCACAATTTTGATCTAAGGTGTCTACTTGCAGTTGTGAGGTAGGATCACTGATACCATTTCTTCTGTTGGTAGTCGGTACATTGTGGTCAGCGACTGCCAGAATGGAGCGCGTTCTCCAAGGTTTTCTTCCAGCCAACTTCAGTCCTTCGAATGCCTGAGGGCTAGTAACCTCATGCACTAAATGGCGATCGATATACAAAAGCACAGTACTATCAGGCTTATCTGATTCTGCATGTACTACGTGAGCTTCCCACAATTTGTCGTATAAGGTCTTCATTTTTCAATCATCTAAAAGAACAAGAATATTATCCTATCTCGCTTAAACAAGGAATAATTTGTCTTGATTCGATCATCGATCATTGCGAAATTGCAACTACTTCACTCCAACGATGTGAATGTTACAATTACGCCCATAGACATTTAATTAAAACAGTACCAGAAGGATCATTTTATGGCCGCAATCGAGTCCGTTTTACATGAAACGCGTATTTTCCCACCTACGGCTGAATTTGTGCAACAGGCGAATATCTCGGGAAACGAGTCCTATCGCGCGTTATGTGAAGAAGCAGAAAATGATTATCTGGGTTTCTGGAGTAAATTAGCAAAACAAAATATTCTATGGAACAAGCCTTTTACCAAAATATTCAATGATTCAGATGCTCCTTTTTTTAAATGGTTTGAAGACGGTGAATTAAATATTTCTTATAACTGCCTGGATCGCCATTTAAAAAATCAACCTGATAAAGTAGCAATTCGATTTGAAGCAGATGATGGGAAGGTGATTCATTGCACTTATCGTGAGCTGTATCATCAAGTCTGTCAGCTTGCAAATGGACTTAAAGCATTGAATATCAAAAAGGGCGATCGGGTCATCATTTATATGCCAATGCGGATTGAAGCAGTGGTCGCTATGCAAGCTTGCGCACGGATTGGTGCTATCCACTCAGTAGTGTTCGGTGGATTTTCTGCTAAAAGCCTTCATGAAAGAATTGTTGATGCAGGAGCGATTGCAGTAATTACTGCAGATGAGCAGACGCGTGGTGGGAAGCAGCATCCACTGAAATTGACGGTTGATGAAGCGATTCGCACAGGTGATACTGAGTCCATTCAGTCGGTTATCGTATTTAAACATACCGGTACTAACGTTCCATGGCAGACCGGTCGCGATGTGTGGTGGCATGAATTGATCCAAGATAAGGCGCTCGATTGTGATCCGGAATGGGTAAATGCGGAACATCCATTGTTTACGCTCTACACATCAGGATCTACCGGTAAACCCAAAGGCGTGCAACATTCCTCAGCGGGATACTTACTTGGAACTATTGTTAGCATGCAGTGGATTTTTGATTATAAGCCTTCAGATATTTTCTGGTGTACAGCCGATGTGGGGTGGATTACCGGGCATAGCTATGTTGCGTATGGCCCGCTCGCTGTGGGCGCAACACAGGTAATATTCGAGGGTGTTCCCACTTATCCTGATGCAGGGCGTTTCTGGCGTATTATTCAAAATCATCAAGTAACAATCTTTTATACGGCCCCGACAGCAATTCGATCTTTGATCAAGCTGGGGGTAGATTTACCAAAACAATATGACTTGTCTTCCCTGCGTTTGCTTGGTTCAGTGGGTGAGCCTATCAATCCGGAAGCGTGGATGTGGTATTACACCGTTGTAGGCCAATCACGTTGCCCCATCGTCGATACTTGGTGGCAGACGGAAACGGGCTGCCACATGATTGCCCCTACACCAGGCGCTATGCCGCTCAAACCAGGGTCATGTACATTTCCTCTACCGGGCATCAGTGTAGCGATTGTTGACGAAGCGGGTCATGATGTTGAGCAAGGCAAAGGAGGATTCTTAGTCATCAAACGTCCCTTTCCTTCTCAAATTCGAACCCTATGGGGTGATCCAGCGCGGTTTAAGAAAACGTATTTTCCTCATGATATTGGTGAGGGGCGCTATTATTTAGCGGGTGACTCAGCACATCGTGATAAGGACGGATATTTCTGGATTATGGGGAGAATTGATGATGTATTGAATGTATCGGGACATCGCTTAGGGACCATGGAAATTGAGTCCGCGCTCGTGGCTAATCCATTAGTTGCTGAAGCAGCCGTTGTTGGTAAGCCGCATGAGATCAAAGGAGAAGCTGTTGTAGCCTTTGTTGTGCTTAAAGAAAAGTCACCGCAAGGTGAGCAAGCCCAAGAAATCGCCCATATCCTTCGTGACTGGGTAGCAAAGGAAATCGGCCCCATTGCAAAACCAGAAGAAATTCGGTTTGGTGATAATCTTCCTAAGACACGATCAGGAAAAATAATGCGGCGATTGCTTCGTTCCCTTGCAAAAGGCGAAGAAATTACGCAAGACACTTCGACGCTAGAAAATCCAGCTATTCTTGACCAATTAAAGCAATCAATCAATTGACCAATTTTCTTGTGAATTGGTTACATAAAGATTTCTAATAATAATTCTATGAATTTTCCAAATACTATCGATTTTCCTCATGGGATCAGTGCAATTGATGCCCAATATCATCGACCGGGACGCGCAGCGATTCATTTGATCGTTGAGAAGGGTGTCGCAGCAATCGTCGATACCGGAACAAAATTTTCAATTCCTGGTGTTATCGCAGTACTGGAGCACAAGCAGATTTTACTCGAAAACGTAGCCTATGTTTTTCTAACGCATATCCATTTGGATCATGCAGGTGGGGCAAGCGAATTGATGCGATTGCTTCCTAATGCGCAATTAGTAGTCCACCCGCGTGGAGCGAAATATATGATAAATCCTGCCAAATTGATTGCGGGTGTCAAAGCAGTTTACGGTGAAGCAGAATTTGCGCGACTCTATGGAGAGATATATCCGATCGATGCAGATCGGGTAGTGGAAGCGCCTGATGAGACTTGTATTGAGCTAAATGGTAGACAATTGTTGTTGCTAGACACCCCTGGTCATGCGCGCCATCATTATTGCATCTTTGATGCACAGAGCCAGTCATTTTTTACTGGTGATACCTTTGGGGTTTCCTACCGAGAATTGGATGTTGATGGGCTAGAATTTGTATTTCCTACTACGACACCCGTTCAATTTGATCCTGATGCCGCTCATGCATCCATCGATCGCATCATGAGTTACCATCCTCAATTTGCTTATTTGGCACATTACAGCCGAATTGGCAATTTATCGCATCATGCGCAACAAATGCATGCGCTAATTGATGAATTTGTGCATATTGCAAATCGTGCAGTTACCCAAAATGAAAGACATCTCTATATGGTGCAAGCGATGCAAGCGCTACTAGAGCGACGCTTACAAGCGCATGGTTGTAAATTGCGCCCTGACGCGATATTTGATCTTCTAAAGGTTGATATCAAGCTCAATACACTTGGATTAGAAACCTGGCTTGATCAGGCTGAAACTTCGAATAAGTCTTGATTTATCCAACATCAGCGGTAGTTGTGCGCGATTTTGAATCAATGTGATCGCGTTGGGGTTGTGATTTGGAATCTTAAAGATTCTTACCTTTTTATAGCCAGAAGATATGGAACGGATAACGGGTTTCCAGCAATTACGTTTTAGCATTGCATTTACTTATAAGACACTGTTGTGCTCAATCAGTATTTTGATGTTATTGCTAGTTACAACAGGTAATCATTTCGCTCAAGCAAATGCATTCGTATTGCAGGAAAAATTAGCGCATATCCCCGTTACTACAGCGAATGAAACGAGTTTGACTACGTTGAAACGTTTCTATGCAAAACGAGACTATCAGCCGATTTGGTGGAGATCGAGCTCCACGTCTGGAATCAGTATTGATAAAGTGATTTCCTTTATTGGTAGCGCTGAACAGCATGGATTGGATAATCAAGATTATGAGTTAAATAAGCTTATTCAATTACAAAAGCGAGATGGCGTTGATTCACCCTCACTCGAGTCAGAATTAACAACGATACAGTCTTTATTAATGCTGGCAAAGGATTTGAGAAGTGGTCGTTTGCTCGCCTCAAAGGCCGATCCAGACTGGCATATCGAGCAACACCGATTTGATCCTGTAGATTATCTCAATGATGCAATTCGCGAAAATCATTTAGCACGATCCTTAGTTGAGCTACCTCCTCAGAGCTTGCACTATCAATTATTAAAAACTGCATTGGCAAAATATCGGGATCTTGAGGTTCAACAGCAGAATTGGCAGTCAATTCCAGAATCGGTGGCTATTCGTCCAAATACTTTGCATAAGAGCATACCACTCGTTCGCAAGCGTATCCTGCGGCTCTATAATATTCAGAATGACCCTAAGTATGGTATTGTCAAAATTGATAATGAACGGTATGATTCAGGGCTAGTTGAAGCAGTAAAGCAGTTTCAAGGGCAACATGGCTTGAATCCCGATGGAATCATTGGGAAACAAACTATCATTGCGTTGAATAGGACCCCTAAGCAAAGGATTCAACAAATACGAGCGAATATGGAGCGCTTGCGTTGGATGCCAAGAAACTTAGGTGAGCGGCATGTGATGATCAACATTGCAGGGTTTTATTTGTCAGCAATTGAAGGAGGCAAGCACGTATTGGAAATGCGAATTATTGTAGGTCGAGATTATCGATCGACTCCAAGTTTCGATAGCCAGCTATCGCAAATGGTACTCAATCCCTACTGGAATGTACCTCAGAGTATTGCTGTAAAAGACTTACTACCCAAGCAACAGCAAAATCCTGCATACTTTGCTTCTCAAGGAATAAAAGTTTTTTCCAGACATGAAAATGTGCCAATTAATCCGGATTCAATTAATTGGAATTCAATAAAAGGGGGATTTCCCTATGTTTTAAGACAAAATCCTGGCAAGAAAAATGCATTAGGATATATAAAGTTCTTATTTTCGAATCCTTTTAGCATATATTTACATGATACGCCTTCAAAGCAATTGTTTCAAAAAGATGTTAGAACATTTAGCTCAGGGTGCATTCGCTTAGAGAAGCCTTGGGAACTGGCAAGATTTGCTTTAAATGGAAATAATTCTGGAATTAATCTAACTGAAAAAATTAACAGTGGTGAGACAATCACCATCAATTTAACAAAACGTGTGCCAATTTACCTAACTTATTTAACAGTTTGGGTAGACGACCAAGATCATATTCATTTCGCTGAAGATGTTTATGGACGTGATAAGCGGCTATTAGAGTACGCTCGCTGGTAGTTTTTGGCTATAAGTTTTGATTTTAGACTGGAGGGTTAAAGATGCTTTTAGAGAAGCCTTTTAATGACGATGAACAACCAATCAATTCTGGTATTAATCGAAGGTTCTTTATTAAAGCGGGTTTAGGGGCTTGTATTGGATTGGTGTTGCCCCAAGCAGCTTATGCAAATTATACGAAAAAGACAGGTATAAGGCAGATTTCATTTCATAACCTGCATACTGGAGAGAAAGTTAAAGCAGTTTACTGGGAAAAAGGACGATATATTAACGGTGCACTTAGAGAAATCGATAACGTACTAAGAGATCATCGCACTGGAAAGCGGCATGCGATCGATGTTCGTTTACTTGATATGGTTCAACTTTTGCACCGCTTGCTGGGTGCAAAGAAAGAGTTTCAGGTTGTTTCAGGTTATCGATCGCCTGAGACCAATCGGTTGTTAGCTGCACAGCGATATGGTGTGGCAAAACATAGCCTTCATATGCAAGGTAAAGCAATCGATATCCGTTTGCCAGAATTCTCGCTTTCTGATGTCAGGAAGGCGGCATTGTCAATGCAGGTGGGTGGTGTTGGTTATTATCCAGGTTCGAATTTTATTCATCTTGATAGTGGGCAAGTTCGTAATTGGTAATCATCAATGTAGGCCTGTCGAGTTATTTCATAAATAGAATTCAATTTTTTCCCCCAGTTTAGTAATAAAACATATTGCCTAAACTGAGGGATTACCCCTTAGATGATATAAAAATCAGTGTTGGTAACTATGACGCCGGGTGAAAGTTGTGCAAACAGCTGAGAACCTGTTCCGCCCAGACCATCCGCATCGTAAAGAAGTGCGCCTGTTGATGAATTGTAAATTATACGATCTGTACTATCATGTGCGCCCGTTCCAATATGAAATGCAGCAATTGGCAATTGGCCAGTAGATAATCCCGAGAATGTACTACGCGCTAGATGTATTACGTCGTCTAGCGATGAGAAGTCGCTAATTCTATCGACTCCTCCTGAAATTGGCGTGTTGAGCACAAAAGTATCTTGTCCAGTACCACCTGTTAGCGTATCTGATCCATTTGCACCGATTATCCGATCATTACCAGTTCCTCCATCAATCCGGTCATTTCCTGCGTTACCGTTTATGATATCGTTACTCCCATAGCCAAAGATAATATCGCTATTTGTAGTGCCTTGTAATATATCCGGACCAGATGTTCCATTGATGGTGTTGCTGCCAACGGGATCGATAAGATCGAGTTTAACATTCTTAGTGCTAATCGAAGCCTGTTTCGTTGTTGTCGTAAAGCCAGGAGCAGAAAAGCTGATCATGTAGTTACCGGCAGCCAATTCCAATTCATATCCCCCAGCGAGTGTGGTTTGGGTTGTGGTAATCGCACCGGTAGTGTTATTTTTTGCGCTGACGGTAAAATTGCTTAATCCTTCGCCCATATCGTAGCGCAAGTCATCATCCCGATCGTCGAATGCTACGCCTGTCAAGAATGGATTGGTATTCGTCTTGGCAAAATTCTGAGTTACAAATGCGCCTTCATAAGCCTGATACTGGCCTACTTCGAGTCCTACCCCTATTTCACGAAAATTATTATTCAGGATATTAGCCCGATGGCCTGAAGAATTCATCAGCATGGTATGGAGTTGTAGCACCTCGTCCTGAAGGCCAGTTGGTGCGCGTGTGCTCATCCAAGCAATATTTTCTCCCCAGCTCCAAGATCCAGAAAAAATATAACCAGCGGTTTTCATACGGTCTCCAGGACTGGAACCGCCGACACCCGTGTGTGAGAAAGTATCAGTAGCGATCATCCAGGTACTATGGTTCTCAGCCGATTCATTTAAATCGCCATCAAAGGCAAGCGGTTGTGAGCCGACCTTAGCACGTTCAATATTGATGAGTTCGAGCATGTATTGTTCATAAGCATTTGCTTGAGTCATAACTGAAATACTCCTAGATGAAATGCTCGCCAAAATTGCTATGCGAGCGTTAAAGAAAGTAGCTCAGTGCAGTACCATTGCACCAGCACTCAAGTTATTTGAGTAAAATAATCTTAGCAGTAACTATGCCAGTATTTCATTATCTATTATAAACAATGGGTTGAGTGATTATTTGAAGAATTTTCTGAAACAAGTAATAGTGATTTGACGCTTCTAGGCTACATACCATCGATAAGAAATTCAGCAACAGCTTGATAAAAATAAAAATAGCTTTGTCACTTATTCACAACAAATTCACACGAGATCATAAGAAGCTAGACATTAATGAATTGGAAACAATAATGATGCGACTGCTGCCGTATTATCAATGCTTATCGTTAGTGAGGGTTGATTTTGACTTTATTACTCATCTTTGATACTTTCCAGTCATGCTGATTGTATTATTAGCCTAACAAAGGGGAAGCATAATGATTCGGGATCAATTTAAAGAATATCCAGTGGCCGTAAGTTATAAAAACATACGTGCTGAGCTTGATACTGGGGATATCGTCATCTTCGGGGGGCAATACCGGATGTCGAGAATCATTCGGTTAGTGACTCGATTCCCTGCTTCCCATGTTGCGTCGATCATTCGTGAGAATGATCGGATCTCATTTGTTGAAGCTTCTGAGGGTGATATGTATCCTGAGCGAGAAGGCGTCATTATTAGTCAATTTTCGAATTCCATTCCATTTTATAAAGGGGATATTTGGATTGCCCGTTTGTCAGTTGAAATTCGAAGAAAAGCTGATATTGGAAAAATGAAATCGTTCTTACAGGAGCAAGTCGGTAAAGGCTATGATTATAAAAACATGCCGAAAGCGGGTTTTGATTTTCTGGATCGGATAGGTATCACACGCAGCGAAGAAAATTTATCGCAAATGTTCTGTTCAGAATTGGTTGCTGCAGGACTGAAGGTTGCCGGTATTCTTCCGGAAGATATCAATGTCAGCGAGGTTTCGCCTGCAGATATTGTCAAATATAAAATCTTTGAGCCAACTTATTACCAAATCAAAGCCTTCAACTATAAGGCAATTAAACTGCCCTATTTCAATACAGTCGCCATTTAGTTAACGAAATGTATTTACGTTGATTAGAACCACTGACTTGTAGACGCGATTATCCAATAGTAAATAAAAAAGCGCGGTATCCGGAATAAGGCTGCTGCTGAAAAAACGGTTACAGCCCGTAGACCCATTACGCCGGATGCCCAGCATGTGACTGAGAAGGGCAACGGTGTGATGGCGCCGATCACAACTGCCCAAAAGCCATATTTTCGGATAAATTCGCGATGTTCATCCTTAAATTCACCAAATAGGCGCTTTGCAAATTGAAAATGACCCAGCCAACGACCAATTCCCCATCCCAGCATGCCGGCACAGACCGAAATCATACTCAGTATTAAAACGTAGAAAGACCATTGTTCGGATAGCGAACTCTTCGCAATTACAATGAGCAAGATATCGGGGGGGAACGGTGTCACTAAGGTATCGGTGACTAGCAGGATCATACACAAACCAGCAAAACCAATACGGTCGACAACCCAGCTTGTGATAGCTGCTAACTCGTCTTCAAACAAAAATCCGAGTGCTGTCATGAGAACGATAAATATGCCAATTGCAATTAAAGCTTTAATCAAGTTCTCACGTATCATGCTTGTCTTTTTTAAATAAACTGAATCATTGGGTAATGGAATGAATAACGGCACGATTTCCAAAGCAACATTAGCCGAGAATATGAACTGCTAACTATGAATTGTTATTTTTTTACCCATTGCCCATTCAATTGAATCCAAGTTCCAGTTGGGACTTTTTTGAAAAGCTCTGATGCGTAGATTTTTCCGACCTGATCAACGCTAACGCCCTGTGTTGCGGCTTTTTCTTGATAAATAGCTTTTCGCTTGGCGTTTATTGCCTCTACTTCTTTTTGAACGCTTGGGTCGCGTGCCACGACGAAACCACTTGCACTTTCTCCGATCATTCCAGATGCGCGAAGTTGCTCCAGATTATCTGACCAAACTGGGAAGGCATAGAGTAACCCTAATAATAGGATGCTGTTGATTATTCCTAGCATATTTATTTTTGTGATTTTTTTTAGTAATTGGGGCATATCATTCTCCTTATCAAGCGCAAAATATTTAGAAAACATCGGGATTGGCTGCGATGTCTTTTTTCGCCTCTTCTTCAAGCTTTACCCGAATATCCGCATCAAGTTTGATATTAAGGTTGATCGTAATCGGTTCTTGTGGCGATTCAACTTTTACAGTCGGCGTACATGCCACGGTCATCATTACAAACAAAGATAGCAACGCAACCGCTAAGGCTTGATCTCCTAATCGTATTATGTTGTGCATGATTGCACTCCTTTAATGAAGTTATGCTTAGAGCTGCATACTCGAATTGCGTGAGCATATCAGACTCGACGTTTTTATTGTAGGTCGCTCAAACTTAATCTTATCTGAACAAATCTTTTAAGATTTTATTGGATACGTCATAGCCTAAACTAATTGCCTTGAGAATTTTGTCCAAATTACTCGTCAGATTTATATTAAGCCGTATCATTTTCCCTTCCTTAATCCCTGGGTTCTGGCCCAGTAATGAAAGTGTAACCGTTAGATCATGCGCTGCTGATTTGTTGATGGTTAACGATAATTCGGAATAATGGAAATCTTGCAACGCATCAAGGACAAAATTCATTTCTGCACCAGCGTTAGCAAGCATCTGTGACGCTTTCTCAGATTGGAATCGCAAAATACCCGGCGATTTAGCCATGAGACGACCGTCGTCGATCGTGATTCGATGATCATGCAAGCGGATTGGAATACGCCCATCTAAACGACCTTCTCCTTCCAATCCATCAATCTCAATTGAGTCAAAAAAACGCTTGAGATTGATGTCATTCAAAGTGAGGGTGATTTTGGCATCTCCTGATAGGGGATCGATCGTAACTGGTTCAACTGCTAAGGCCCCATCCCAAATAGCCAATTTAGCATCTTTAAGCTTTATCTGAGATTCACTATTCTGATTACTTTCGATTTGGTAGACAATGTTTAAGTTGTCGAGTGGGATACCAGGGTCGATGGTTTGAATATGAATCACTTGCTGCGGTAATGTGCTGATTGGTGATAGTTTGTCGAAATTAATGCGAGTGCTTAGCCCTTCTATCTTTAAAGTAGGATGGGTAAACGATAGATTGTCGACGACAATAACACCACTACTTTCCTGAACCCCTTTTTTTGACCAATCGACCTGAGCATGAGCATGAACCACGCCTTGTATATCCATTGTCTGTCCCAGCGTCGGAAGCAGATCGGATAGTTGAGTGCCACCTGGTGTGAAGTTAATGGGGATTAAATTGAATTTAAGATTACCCAAACCATTGATTAAATTCTGTTCCGCTTTGAGCTGAAAATATTTTAGGTTCGTCAAACCGCCTACCACATCAAGGGTATAAGTGTGCTGCTTTCCTTTTATTTTATCGTTAACGGTAGCTGAGAAGCTGTGCGGCGCAAAGAATGGCGTATCTGCGAGGTGATATAGCTTGCCAATCGTAAGCTGTGCAAGTGGGTATTTCTTGGCTCCCAATGAAATGGAAGCCGCAATATCTTCTAATTTAATTTGAGATTGAGTGAGGAACACTGTTGCGCCAGTCCATTTTCCTTCAGCCTGATAAGGTTGACCCTTATCAAATTGCCCATTGAAGACAAATTTTCCCGGATTGATGTGTACTTCGATAGGTGTTGTTTGCGGCGTTAGCCAGACTGAAAATGGTGTAAGGGTAGCGTTAACTTGGTGCTTTATCGAAAAATCATCGATATGTTGCTTCACATCAAAGCCTAGTTGAGAAATGGTTAAACGCAGCGGTTGCTTGATAGTAAGCTGCTTGGTGTTATCACTAAGCGCAAATAGAACCTGGCTTTGCTCGGTTAAGGCGATATTCCAGCCAATACCCTGAGCAGAAACCCTTATCGGAATATCGATAAGCATTTTGTGGGCGGTGAGTGATCCCAAATCAATGCGATCGATTTTGGTTGATAACATAAAATTGCCATTCCAGGAATCGAATGTTCCGTGTGCAGTGCCTGATAACATTGCCTGCTCAATTTTTAGGCTGGGCACATTGACATCAAAAACCTTAAGGGTTAAATCTTTTAGCGCAAAGGTTGGTTGCGTTGCATGTGGTCGATTGGCCTTAAGCTCAACCTGTCCACTGCCCATTAAATTGGCACGTGCTTGCGCGAAGCGCAGTGAAGCAAAAAACTGGGTGGTAATATCAATATGGTTAGATTGCAAACTCCAGCTTATTTGGGAAAGTCGATTTCGTTTCGCAGAATCGAATCGCAGTGCTCCTCCTTTTGCTATGTCCTTACTCAAAGCAAGCGGTAAACCAGACTGAGCTAGCCAAACCGAATCAGCGCTGTCGAATTGGATAACGCTATCCGACGTCAGATTAACGTAACCTATTCCTTTGGCGATTGCGATCTTAAAATCTAGCTTTGCATCTAGATTTGACAGCTTCTTTTCATAGTTAAACGTATTTAAATCAAGTTGGGCATTTCCTTCAAATTGAATTTTTTCTAACCAACTCGGATTACTTGATTTAGATATTTGAGAGGGGATCTGGCCAGCTCCATGCAATTTCAGGGAAAATGCCCCTGAGCTTGGTTGCTCCATCGCTAACCATCTCCAGGGATAGTATTTTGCAAGTCCCGCAGCGTTCAGGGAAACAACCAAATTAGGCGTAGCATGTGCTACTTTCATCTGTAATTGAGCCGCTTCATTATTATCCGAAGCGAGTAGCTGTCCATCGAGCTGTGCACAGTGCTGGTTCAGTTGCAAATTAAGTGTTGCCTGCTTGAACCTAGGGCTAATCAGCTCAGTTTCATCAGGAAGGGTAATTTCAAATAGATTCAATTCTGCATCGACATGATATGGCTGCAGCGCTGAAAGGATAAAAGCTGCTTTTCCATTCATACGCGTAACAGAGAGCTCGCGTCTATCGATCCCACCATTTACGATTAACAAATTACCGCGAATCGTTTCTCTAGCCTCAATCGTAAATTTTGCTTGGCCATTGATGTTTCCTGCAAAGCTTTCTACTGCGAATTGCAAATCCCCTGACTGGGTTTGAGCACTTGGTTCACGAATGCTGCCATTCAGCGTAATGAACACATTTCCTTTTGTTGAATTGATATTTAAGCTGATACTCAACTGTGAGATACCTGGAAGGACGATGTTTGAAGTACTGCTTTCTCCAGGAGAATCGATGATGGGTTGTAGCGATCCGAATAATGGTTCTGTTCCGTCTAGCGCTAACCACAGGGTAATGCCCTTGATTTCCACCATATTGAGCATTCCACGCAGTAAGTGACTCAAGGACCAAGTTAGATTGATTTCATCGATGCTTAGCTCATTGTTTGTTCCTAATATCAAATTATGTAACGATACGCCCTGCAATGAAATATTACGGATAGTCAATGATTGCAAAGGAACATTTCTTGTATGAAACTGTTGCGTTATCAACGCTTCAAGAATCAAATTTCGAGAAAAATAAAGACCAATGCCACTGAGTGTTATAAATCCCATCAAAATGAGAATCGAATTTCTTATAAACTTTTTCATTGCTAGGCTTATTCAGTGCTGTGATTGAGGCAATAGTTTCGTTAGTATCATGAACCGTAAATTAGCACAATTCTGCTTATTGGCCGCTTTTTCAATTTTTGGAGGATGTATTGTCTTTTTTGCAACCAATGCTGAAAGAGATTTTGGCTTGGTCAAGCTATTTGAGATTAGGGGGAAGCGTGTGCCTCCTGAAGCAGTTGTGATTATCGCTATGGATGAGCAATCTGAAGCTTCCTTTTCAGAAGATTCTTCGGAGATCAACCAAGAGCAATTGATCCACTGGCGCCAATTTCATGCGAAGCTGATACAGGAGCTCCAGAAACAATCGGTAAAACTAATTATCTTTGATTTACAATTTATTCAATCGATACCCGCACAAGACCAGCTACTAGCAGCCGCGATGCAGCAGGCAGGAAATGTATTAATCAGCGAATGTATCCAAAAAATTTCGCTATCGAATACAGACAGCATGTTTTCTGGTAGAGATGACTGCGCAAGTGGCCATAGAGCCCCTTTTATCAGCAAAGAGAGCGGATCTGAGCAAATGAGTACAATGCTGACAGGAGTGCGCAAAATTGTGCCGACACGTGTCATTGCTGATGCCGCATTAGACCGGGCACCATTCTATCTTCCTGATCAACTGCGGCATCCAACCATTCAAGAAGTCTGGATGTATTTTGATGTGCTGGCTGAACATCCGAGCCTGCCGTTAGTTGCTTGGATAAATTATCTTCAGCGCGAAGGATTATTGCACAATACTATCCCCGCTAACCAAGTCGCATCTATCTGGCTTGCTCAGCAAAGGGCTAGCTGCAAGGCTACCCCACAGCAATTTACTTTGAATAAATCTATAGATCCAAGTTTAAGAAATAAACTCCAACAAATCATCTGTGGCAGCGATTCGCGCTATTTGAATTATTATGGCCCTCCTAAAAGTATAAAAATCCTACCTTATAAGGATGTTTATAATGGCCAAGTTAATGATCTGCACGACAAGATAGTATTCGTCGGTAAATTAAATACCCTGTTTGCGCAAGGAAAAGCTGATTTCTTCCCAACTCCTTTTGCGGAAGATCAAACCGGAAGAATGGCGGGTGTAGAGATTTTGGCAACACAATTCTCTAATCTATTAAACGATCAATTTCTTGAAATACCAACTCCTCCGATCCTGATTATTGTTGGTTTTGGCTTTGGTATTAGCTTACTACTCGTTTTGTTTAGGGGATTTAGTGGATTAGCGGTGAGTTTTGCTGGCTTCTGTACTTATGTCGGATTCAGCATTTATCGATTCCATAGCGCTATCTGGTTACCGATCATTGTTCCTTTTTGGCAATTACTGATCAGCTATGCAGTTTACCTGGTTTGGTTGATCAACGATTTATTGAAGGAAAGGAAATATATTTATGAATTCATCAAAAAAGTTTTCCCACAGTGGGCTGATTTAATTCCGCATTTACCCAAATTTTGGGATACAAAGGACGAATCATTTGAACGTCAGAATGTACCAAGCATCTGTCTTGCAACCGATATCCAAGGCTATACAAAAACGGCGCAGCAGCTAGAAAAAACCGGGAGCTTGGAAAAACTGCTGAAGTCGTATTACCAAATGCTAGGACAGCCGATTGCAGCCAATAAAGGTTATATTGCAAACATTCAGGGTGATGCCATGATGGCGATGTGGATCGACCGACCGGTTGCTATATCGAGGTATGCAGCTTGTGTTGCGGCATTAGAAATGCAACAGGAAGTCAGTAAGTTTAACGAATGTTCCCAATTGGGTTCATTACCAACGCGTATCGGAATAAACGAGGGCGGCATCAATCTGATCTGTATCAGATCTGCGGGATCCCTATTTTATAATCCTTTTGGGGATGCCCTTAATACAGCGTCTCGAATAGAAGGCGTTAACAAATATCTCAAAACGCGTGTTCTCGCTGCAAGCGCTATCATCGATGGTTTGACCGATATTATTTATAGACCAGTAGGTAGGTTTCGTTTGATTGGTAAAGAAGAACCCATGGTTTTGGTGGAAATTATCGGGATAGGCAAGCTGTCAGCTCATCCCAATTACCCATGTTATGAAAAATTTTCAGATGGCTTGAAGCTATTTCAGCAAGGTCAATGGAAACAGGCAGAAGCTATTTTCAGAAGTATTTTAGATCGTTATGGGTACGATGGCCCAACAGAATTTTACTTGGTGCAGACTCAGCAGAATCAACAGCTTGAACCTTCAAATTGGGACGGTACCGTTGTTTTAGAAGGTAAATAATTTCAGTACTTACAAATTACCAAGCAGAAGGTAATTTTTTCTCGATAATGACTCTGCCCTTATCTTTTTCTTCAACAAGATATCCTCCTTTAACGAGTCCATTATAGATGCGGCTAACATGCTCCCTGCTGCAACCAATGCGTAATGCCATCGACTGCTTGGTTATTGGAGATTCAATAATGCATTTACCCGCTTCATCCTGCTTCGAGAGATCAAGGAGTAGTTTACATAAGCGACCATAAACATCGAGTAATGCCATACTTTGAGCAATCGAGGTTACAAACCGAATTCTTTGACAGAGATAGCTGATTACTCCCTTAACAATCGTATGATTATGTTCAATGAGGCGTAGAAAATCTGCTTTATGCAGTACGATAAATACGCTTTTTTCTAATGTGACGATACTGGCCGAGCGAGGATGATCATCCAGCAAAGACAGCTCACCAAAATTATCTCCGTACTTTAACGTCGATAATACAAACTGCTCACCATTTTCATTGGTGACCATGACATCAACCTTTCCCTCTTTAATCAAATACATCGCATCCGATGTATCACCTTCATTAATGAGCATGGTATTGCGGGGAATCGTCCTGGCTTTAGTTAGCTCAGCAACAATTCTTAATTCAGCATCACCAAGATGACTGAATAGCTCGTTACTTTTTAATAAATCAATCGTTTCCATAGCATTAATTCGTTTCTTACCTTCTGGGGTATATAAAAATCACGCATTGCTTGTGAAATAGATCACAGAATAGTTCAGCTCGCATCTATATCATATATCTACTTAGCTTTCTAAATTTCATTATTAGTTCTAATTTACTATAAAGCTTCGGTTTCTTTGATCTGAATCAAAATGTAATTTTCATAAAATTGAGAGAATATGCCTAATCGTTTTGGTTTCCTTAATGAAAAGGATTTGGCAGAAATGATTATCTTGTCATATACTGCTAACCATTCTGCAGGAATGGTTAATTGGCAGCAAAGTAGAATCAGAAGTGGCTTTAAACATAATAAGAAAATCATTGATAATGAATTGCCATAACAAGCATAATTTCAAAGCACTTCTATCTTTTCTATTTTTATATCTATTTATTTTTTCCTACCATAAATGTTTTGCAGAAACACAGCCCGGAATTTGTAAAAGTCGGTCTGCTGCGCAACTGAATTCAATCCAAGGTGAGCTATGGATTGATGTCACAGGAGCCGGCCAATGGCAATTAGTCAATCAAACGCAGCAATTATGCGAAGGCAGCCGCATCAAAGTGGGTACCAATAGTCGTGCCTCAATTCGATTACCCAATAATATTTTGTTGCGCCTCGATGAAGGTACGGTTCTCACGCTAAAAGGCATTGCAGTCGATCAACCGACGCTGTTGGATTTATTGAAGGGATTTATTCATTTCCTCAGTCGTACGCCTACACGATTGGAAATTACCACACCGATTGCCAATGCTGGTCCCGAAGGCACTGAATTCGCGCTGAAGGTTGATGACCAGGCCGCATCATTGTGGGTGTATGAAGGGAGCGTGAAGTTTTTCAATACTCAAGGCAGTCTACACCTTAATCCCGGGGAAGCAGCACAAGCACTACTCGGTCAAGCACCTCATACCCAGCTCGATGTTAAGTCCCTCGATGCCGTGCAATGGGCGCTGTATTATCCCGCGATTATCGATCCGCATGTAATCGAACAACAGCTTCCTCAAGCTTTGCAATCCAGTGTTCGTGAATCACTGGAATACTACCGCCAGGGTAATGCATTTGAAGCACTCTCTGTACTGGAAACGCTGGATCAAAGTACCCTCAACGCTCAATTACTCACTTATCGCGCTGGGCTCTATTTAACACTGGGACGTGTGACAGAAGCAAGGAACGATATCGCGCTAGCCCTCCAGACTCAACCCAACGACAGCGAATCCTATGCGTTACAAGCGATCATTGCAGTGGTACAAAACGATAAAGAAACCGCATTACAGCATGCGCAGCAAGCCGTTGATATCGACCGCACTTCACCGACTGCACGATTGGCACTTTCTTATGCATACCAAGCCCATTTTCAGATTGAAGAAGCACTCGCTAGCGTAGAAGAAGCTATTCGTCTCGATGGCAAGAATGCACTGGTTTGGGCACGCTTATCAGAATTACAAATGTCTACCGGCTATCTCGACCGTGCATTGGAATCCGCACAACAAGCAGTGAGCCTTAATCCTAACTTAGGGAAAACCCAAACCGTATTAGGATTTGCGCATCTATTACAGATCGACACCAGCAAAGCCAAAGCAACATTCGCTAAAGCCATTCAACTCGATCAAGCAGATCCCATGCCGCGACTTGGGTTAGGATTGGCACTTATTCGCGAGGGTAAGCTCGAAGCAGGACGCATCGAGCTTGAAATTGCTGCAAGCTTAGATCCTGCTAATTCCCTAGTACGTAGCTACTTGGGTAAGGCTTACTTTGAAGAAAAGCGCTATTCATTAGCAGGTACACAATTTGATCTCGCCAAAGAACGCGATCCCAATGATCCCACCCCTTGGTTTTATGATGCGATTCAAAAACAAACCCAGAACCGGCCGGTGGAAGCACTACGTGATATTCAGAAATCCATCGAACTCAACAACAATCGTGCCGTGTATCGCTCCAAGTTACTATTGGACAAAGACGAAGCAGCGAGAGGCTCTAGCCTTGCCAGAATCTATGACAATCTGGGATTTGAGAAACGTGCGATTATGGAAACCGCAAAATCGTTAAGCCATGATCCATCGAACCATTCAGCACACCGCTTCTTAGCGGATGCTTATGTGAACATACCGCGCCATGAAATTGCGCGCGTCAGTGAATTACTGCAAGCGCAATTGTTACAACCGATCAATGTTAATCCCGTGCAACCCCGTCTAGCGGTCGCTGATTTAAACATTATTACCGGAACAGGACCTGCAGCATTAGGATTCAATGAATTTGCACCACTCACGGAACGCAATAAACCCCAACTGGTGGCTTCAGGATTATTCGGATCCAACAGTACCTTAGGTAATGAAGTTGTAGCTTCCGCAGTTTATGACAAAGCATCGATTAGCGTGGGGCAATTTCATTACGATACCAAGGGATTTAGGCAAAATAACGATCAAACTCACAATGTTTATAACGCATTCATGCAGTATGCGGTTACGCCTAAATTAAACGTTCAAACTGAACTGAGGCACCGTGATAAAGAGTATGGGGATTTAGAATCAAATTTTGATCAAAAATTATTTGACTCCGATCGAAGGCGTACCATTAATGAAGATCTTGCTCGTGGAGGTTTTCGATACTCGCTATCTCAGAAACATAATTTTGTCGGATCGTTTATGTATAGCGATCGTAAAGGGAAAGATTCATTTAGTGATCCTGCTACTGCTGAATCTCCATTACAGGGTACACAAATTGTACGCGATCAGATTATTCAAAATTTGAATGGCCACCAATCAGAAGTTCAATATCTATTTACTGGGAATCATATCAATATTGTTGCTGGAGGAGGCTATTACCAATTTTTGAATAAGCCAGGGCAACTCAGTAAATACAGTGTTATTGATAATGATTTATTTTTAAAAAACGATCCAGAATTTGTAGCTGCTTTTACAGGAGATTTAAGTCCAAATGGTCTGGTTACAAATCAACCTAATATTAAGCCAGAAAAAAGTAATGGATATATCTATACTAATTTCAATTTCTTGAAAAACATGAGTTGGACGATGGGGGTTAGTTATGCTGCTTATGATCCACATCAAGGTAGATCTTATAACGATGATGGTAGCCCAGGGGATCGTTTTAAAATAAATAAAGCAAGTCCAAAATTTGGAATGCAATGGGATATTTTGCAAAATCTGCGGTTTCGCTTTGCGTGGTTTGAGACGGTTAAATCAGCCCTAGTCGCCAATCAAACTCTCGAGCCGACCCAAATAGCAGGATTCAACCAATTTTTTGATGATATAAATGGAACAAGGTCTCATTTAATTGGTGCGGGAATTGATTATAGGTTGAACTCGCAAATTTTTACTGGAGTTCAAATATCTCGTCGTGATCTAGATGTTCCTGATTTTGGCATAATACCTAATTGTGAGCCAGATATACCAGGTACTTGTGTACCTGTTAATCAAACGTACCGAAATAAAGAGCAAAAAGAAAATCTTTATCGATCATATATTTATTGGGTGCCCCATCCAAGATGGGCTGCCAGATTAGAACCTCAATACGAAAAATTAGAACGTCCATCTGGAAGTCTTGGCGGAGATTTACCTAATAAGATTGAAACATTCGCTTTACCTCTTAGTTTTAACTATTTCGATCCATCAGGTTTTTTTGCAAATCTTACGGGAACTTATGTGAATCAAAATCTTGAGAGGGTTAATTCAAGATTAAAAGCTGGGGTGAGTGACTTCTTTTTGTTGGATACTGCAGTAGGTCTCAGACTACCGAAGCGTAGAGGCATATTAGGTATAGAAGTGAGAAATCTGGCTGACTCTGAATTTAATTACATAAACCAATATTTTAATATATCAGAACCCATTATGCCGCGCTATTTTCCGGATCGTACTGTTTTTGCCAGACTCACATTTAATTTTTAAAAGGAGAAAGAAATGAAAGTAAATTTATTAATCATTAGCATCATTATGATAGTTTTAAGTGGATGTGCTACGAGGGACGGAGCGATAATCTTTCCTCCAACAATAATACCGACTCCCCCTTCTATGGTTCAAAAATGTAAGGATAGCGCTGAAGTAAATAGCACAAAAAAATGTATGGAGGGAAAGATAAGCGCTCAGCAGGCAAGTGACTTTCGTGAAATGCTAAAATCGTCAGGGCTTGATGAAAATTTTATGACCGCATTAATCGTTGATAAAGATGGTAATATTCTTCGCCTATATAATGATGATATTTATACTCACAAAGATAGGGAAGGTAAGGAGCATAAAGTTAGAATTGAGAAAATAGATAATACTAAAGAAGTAGAGAATGTAGATAAATTTCCTCGTTTGGGGCCAGCTACTAATATTCAACTAACTCCTTATGAAGGTTCTAAGTGCGTATGGGTGGTATATAACTATACTGATTCACAAGGGACTTTCTATTCTAGTTATTGCAAAAAATATATTTAAAATTTTCTGTATAGCGGCAAAAATAAGATTTGCTACCGCTAGCAACAAATAGGAATGTTAGGCTATTTAGCAAATAAAGAAGGTATGAATATCACGACTCCGGTTGACAATCTTGATAAATTAAACTGTTTTCAAGGAGTCGTTGACTAAAACAGGACCGTTCGGCATGGAACTTCCGAATATGGAGCTCGGAGGCATTGCCCCTTCAATGAAGCTGGCAGAAGCTTCTAAACTAAAATACTCTATACTGTAAGCTACAATTAAAAATGGGGAGATTACCTCTCCCTCGATTATCCATTTTATGAAGCTTTTATAAGTTAATAAGTGATTAGGAATTCTTAATCATTTTTCATCAAATTGATCAAAAGCACTCCCTCAGAATTGGCTGTTTCCCATCGAGATAACGACTACCCGCAAACAAAATAATCAACATATAATCGAGTGGGGGTGTTTTTCTTCAGATTGACCATAATCGTTGCTGAACCATCAGCGGGGGTAATCTGCTGAACCGTGTATTTTGCCGTGCCAGCGAAATTACTTCCTTCATCATTGTTTTCTACAAAAGCTGCTAACACCTTTGAACGCGGTGTGATAGCAATCCACTTTAGTGTTAATTTCCACCGACCGCATAAATCTCCCCAATCATGCCGGTAACAAAATCCCTTGCTAAGGAGTGACTGAATACTAATGGCTTTCATTCTTGCAATAGCCTCTATCTTTGAGTAATCAACCACTTGTGCAGCTTCGTTTATTGGCTCATCTATCGAGGAAGAGTTCTTGCGCTGAATATACTGATCAAAAGTAGAAATACTGGGTTGCATATTATTCTATCTCCTATAAGGTTTAATGGTTAAGAGAGAGCTACTGCAGTATGTTTCACCTTACAATATTTTTTATAGGCTATCGCGAAATTGCATTAAGTACAGTGATTTTTGTCACAGCGATTTCATGTTATTTTTTGCAGTTCAAGGAGAATTAACTCAGAATTTACGCGTAACACACTTAGGGAAGCGCTGAACAAAGTAAGCGTCCAACGCCACCATCTATCTCTATCAATTCTTATGCTTTAGCGTTTCAATAAACTCAGGTGGCAACGGTAGCAGCTCGTCAATTCGACTATTAGGCCAGGTGGGTAGTTTGATGAGCGTATCTTTAAGGCAGGCAGAAGGGTTCAGACCGTTGAGTTGGGCCGTGCCGAATAAAGTTTGAATGGCTGCTGCACGTTTTCCGGCACGCTCAGAGCCGGTGAACAACCAATTCTTTTTACCAATCGCGATGGGTCGAATGACGTTTTCTACTGGATTGTTGTCAATTGGCAGGTGTCCGGTCTGCGCATAGCGAATCAAGCTGGCCCAGCGTTTGAGCGTGTAATCCAATGCTTTGGCGGAACCACCGCCATTTGCAGTCTGGGTACGGGTTTTTACCAGCCAGTCATGTAATGCTTTCAACTCGGCCAGGTTTTTTTCTTCTCGTAATTGTTGACGGTCTTCGATGGTCAGGTCTTTACCTTCTGCTTCAATTGCATATAGGTTCCCAATGCGCTGTAACGCTGCAAAAGCCATCGGACTGTCACTGGCCTTGTGCAAATCGAAGAATTTACGCCGTGCGTGTGCCCAACAAGCCAATTCAATACATGGGTTTGCCTACTTTTCAGAGAACAGGACTTTGTAGCCACCATAGTCGTCGACCAGCAAATGACCTCGCCAATCTTCCAGGAAGCTTTGCGTATGCCGGCCACTGCGACCGGCTTGATAGTCGAATACGATGATGCGCGGTCCAGGCTCCAAGTCGTTGCTGCGATAAGCCCACAAGCAGGCCTTGCGAGTCTTGCCTTTGCCGGGGTCAAGTTGTGCGACTGGTGGTCGAGTCACCCGAAGGAACTTCCCCTTCAGGTGCTCACAGAACCGTACGTGAACCTCTCGATTCATACGGCTCTTCCTATCCAGTCAATTTACTACCATAAAACAAACGCCAATGAGCAAACAAGTCAGGTTGATGTTGGGCTACATCCAGCAACCAGCATTCTGCTCGCCGGCGGTGTCCACGAAAACGTTTAAATTTCCGTGCAGCCCATAATACAAGCTTGTAATTCAGGTTGAATCGCCCCGGGTTTTCTGGAGATAAAATGATTTGAGAGGAGGAGGAAGAGATGAAGAATCAAATCAGTTATTCACCGGAAGTACGAGAACGAGCAGTAAGATTGGTATTTGAGCAACAAAGAGAGCATGAATCGCAATGGTCAGCAATCAAATCGATCGCATCGAAGATTGGGTGTGCGGCAGAAACGTTACGTACATGGGTAAGAAGAGCGGAGACGGATCAGGGAATTCGAGGTG
>WBZN01000351.1_pt1 | contig 43132 bp, 40 predicted proteins | sample 5204281 | NCBI WGS metagenome assembly WBZN01 (sample SAMN12344347, study PRJNA552823) | activated sludge metagenome | biome: Activated sludge suspended growth; feature: Nitrification reactor; material: Wastewater; isolation source: activated sludge from nitrification reactor of wastewater... | reverse complement strand
ACTTGAATCTCGTATTGGTATTGGTCAAAGTGTGCGCAAACAAACCGACCACTACGGTATAGCGACCGGGTGCAGTGGTTTCTGCTTCGATGCGAGGCAGTAAATCAGCTCCACTGTCATCATCCTTCCACGCAGTAAGATCCGGCCCAACAAAATGCATGATCAAATCACGTCCAGGCGGATCAGTGTCCAACACTTCAATTCTTACACACTCACTTCCTGTACTGAAAAACTGACCTGTCCAAGGTGTGGTCGCTGCCACTCCAGACTGAGGTTGTTCGGATAGAATCACTGCTTTGTCAATCGTTGCGGCTTGACAGTTTGGAGTCGTACAAGTACTGCGATTGATATCCGCAAACAATGATGCCGCTTGCACAGTCAGCGATGAAGATAAAGCCATCGCAGCTGCCAATGCAGTGATCGAAAAATTCCCTACAAATTTCTTTTTCATTGTTATTACCCCTAATGATTTAAATTATAAAAATGAATCAAAAAAATATTGACCTTACTCGGGATCAATATTGGTGTCATGAGTGATATATGAATTGCCTCCTTTCTGAAGATTGATCAGGATTGAAAAAATCAATCGAAAAGCAAATATAGCCGAGCTTGGTTTACAAAACTGTGACAAAAAGCACATCCACTCCACATTCTCCTTTGAATGATCAATAATATTCCCTATCCAACCTCTTGTCCGAAGAACATGAGCAACTGGAATAATCCTGAAAGCCCGGCAACTTGATCAAAAAAATGATGTACTCGAAACAACGAACCACTACGGAATGGTTTATCAGAGGTGCACAAAACAAAATGAAAAAAATCACCTGGATATTAGTCACTATCACGCTGTTTGTAACGGGGTATCTTTGTTTATGGCCGATCCCGGTAAATCCGGTTAGCTGGCAAGCCCCTGTTGCCTCGGGGTATAGTGGTCCGCACACACCCAATAACCGACTCGAGAATCTCCGACATATCACGCTAGACCAAGAAACCGGCCCGGAGCATGTCGCATTTGCACGTGACGGGAAGCTGTATGCGGCGATGGCTAGCGGCAATATTTTGCGCATGGATGCCGATGGCACAGCTCAGGAAGTATTCATCAATACCGGTGGGCGAGTTCTCGGTTTCGACTTTGATGCGACCGGCAACCTGATCGTAGCCGATGCCATGAAAGGCTTGCTATCGATCAGACCGGATCGAACAATCAACATTTTGGCGAATAGCGTGAAAGATGGCGATCCGATTCGCTACGCCAATGCAGTGGTGGTAGCGGCCAACGGCAAAATTTACTTCACCGATGCAACGACCCGTTTTGCACCGCAGGATTGGGGCGACACCTTCACAGCCAGCATCTTTGACATCATGGAGCAGTCATCGACAGGGCGTGTTCTTGAATACGACCCAGAGCAGAAAATTGTGCGTATCGTCGCCAAAGGATTCAGTTTTGCCAATGGCATCGCACTCTCAGCAGACAAACAGAGCCTATTTGTCAATGAAACCGGTCGATACCGGGTGTGGAAAATTGCTGTAAATGCAGACAATCTCGATATTGCGCAAGGTTCGCCGCAAGCCAGCATATTGCTCGACAATCTGCCTGGCTATCCCGACAAACTGATGCGCGGCCTTGACGGCAGGATCTGGCTTGGTTTCGCAAAACCACGTAACCCGGTCATCGACGCCATGAGCGACAAGCCGTTTTTGCGTCAGATTACGCTACGCTTGCCACGCCTGTTATGGCCGGTACCCAAGGCTTATGGGCATGTGATGGCTTTTGACGAGAGCGGAAAAGTACTCGACGATCTACAGGATCCTACTGGTGCTTACCCGGAAACCACTGCGGTTACGGAAACGCATGACAGGCTCTACATACAAAGCCTGCATGCCCAAAGTCTGGGTTGGCTAAAACGCTGAAGAAACGGCACTAAATCGAGATTAATACATGCAATGCAAATTCACCAAAGTAAGAAATCGATCGCGCATCGTTTACATCACATTCAATGCGATTTGAAAAATTTGTCATGAATGCGCCGCACCGTTCGCCACACCACCCACAATACTACCGGAATCATGGCACCGGTTACCAGTTCCGGATGTATCGGCAAACCGGCTGCCTTTGCCGCTTTTGCACCATACAATAACAAGCTGATGACGTAATACGATATCGCAGCAATGGACAAACCTTCCACGGTACTTTGCAAGCGTAACTGCAGTTCCTGACCGCGCGTCAATTTTTCCAGCAGTTGCTGATTCTGTGTTTCCGCCAGAATGTCGACCCGGGTGCGCAACAGCGCACTGGCGCGGGAAACACGTGCCGATAGATAACTCATGCGCTGCGCAGTGGCCTCCACCGTGGCAATTGCAGGAGACAGTCGCCGCTGCATGAATTCACCAATGGTTTGTGTCCCAGGAATGGCTCTTTCACGCAACTCGTTGATTCGCTGCATTACCAGTCTGTTGTAGGCCAGTGTCGCGGAAAAACGAAAACCATGTTCGACCGTAGCGCGCTCGACTCGCGCCGCCAATGAAGTGAGCGTATCCAGCAGTTCCTGATCCGAAGCGGCATTGTTTTCGAGATGAGCCGTGATCTCGGCCAATTGCCGCTCAGCATTGGTCAACTCGGGGATCAAACGCTTCGTCAATGGCAATCCACGCAATGCCATGAGTCGATACGTCTCGATTTCCAGCAAGCGCTGCGACACCCGCCCCGCTCGCGTCTCGGAGGCATCGGTCGACATCACCACCAACATGCGTTCGAAACCGCTCGGACGCAGCATGAAATCCGTCACCGCCAGCGAATGCCCTTCCCGACCAATCAGCGAAGCCACTACCGGATTGCCACCGAACCACTTGCGTGCCTGCATGAGCACTGCATCTGCCTGATTCAGATCACCCGGCATCATCGCTACTTTGATCGCTGCGAATGTTCGACCCGGAATTTCAGCCAACCAACCGGGTGGTAAAGCCAGATACGAAAGCAACTCCGGATCGGTCGCGCCCAGCTGCGCAACCTCGGGTAGATGTTGCACCAACGAATAACGCGTGAATTCAGTATGGCGCTCCCACCGCAAGGTATAACCCTGCAGCCTCAGACGCAGGAAATTATTTTGCAATTGCTCGGACATCAGCATGTTTTGCCCGGGAAGACGCTGCAAATGCGCACATTCCTGCTCGCGTGTAATCCCTTCGTTGATGACCACGACATAGATGATCAATGCCGGCAACCGGATACGCTGACTGGGGCGAGCGTGCACCTCGTTATGCAGCATAACGCGCTGTGGATCGTTGTCCGGTAGCCAGTCGGTCAAATCGGTATCAATCATATTGTGCATATCAATTTAGCAAGTATTTCGAGTCGAAAATCTGAATGTACCAAGGAACACATTGCGGGTCAAAACCTCTGAAAAATGCCACTCCATGGTCTACAATGCATGCCCATGCAGCGAACACTTAAGAAAAATAGAACGATGACAAAGCAATGTAAAAGTTGTGGCCGGAGCACCATTTGCGTATGCCCAACCTACCTTTTGCAGTTGATTTCAATATCGTCTGATCGAGTGCAGTCGTTTTTTTCAGACTCACCTTAAAATAGGGTAATCCAGATTACTCGCACCTCTGCGATTACCGTCAATCCATTTAAGCTAGAACATGTCAGATACCCGTTACCCCTCCGCAACATCCGCGCCAGAACTGCAACAAAGAAGCCTTGCTGCTGTCTGGCATCCCTGCACCCAGATGAAGCAACATGAACAGATTCCCCTGGTGCCGATAGCCAGTGGCAAGGGGGTTTGGCTATATGACACGAATGGTCAACGTTATCTCGATGCAATCAGTTCCTGGTGGGTCAATTTGTTTGGTCACGCTCACCCTCACATCAATGCAGCAATCCGCGATCAGCTGGAAAAAATCGAACACGTCATGTTGGCTGGATTCACCCATGAACCAGTTGTCATGTTGTCAGAGCGCCTGCGGCAGATAGCTCCCGGTACTTTGGGACATTGCTTCTATGCCAGCGATGGCGCGTCGGCCATCGAGATTGCATTGAAAATGAGTTTTCACCACTGGTTGTTAGCAGGTCACCCCGAGAAGAATCGTTTTGTCAGTTTGCAAAACGATTACCACGGCGAAACGCTGGGGGCCCTGTCTGTCACCGACGTACCCATTTTCAGACAAACCTACGAACCGCTACTGCGCCCCGGAACGCATGTACAGACGCCAGACTGGCGTTATGCCGAGGCTGGTGAATCGGCGCAGGATTATGCTCTGCGTGCCGCCACGGCGCTGGAAAATCATCTGGCAAAACACCACGCCGAAACCGCCGCACTCATTCTGGAGCCGCTGGTCCAGGGTGCAATGGGTATGGGTATGTACCACCCTGTCTATCTGCAACGCGCCCGTGAAATCTGTACACGCTATCAGGTGCATCTGATTGCAGACGAAATAGCTGTTGGATTTGGTCGTACCGGTATGCTGTTTGCCTGCAATCAGGCTGCCATCGCACCGGATTTCCTGTGTCTTTCCAAGGGATTGAGCGGCGGCTATCTGCCGCTGTCGGTGGTAATGACGACCGACACGATCTACCAAGCCTTCTATGACGACAGAACGGCTCGGGCCTTTTTGCATTCGCATTCGCACACCGGGAATGCCCTCGCCTGCCGCGCCGCGCTGGCCACCCTGGAGCTTATCGAGCGCGACCAGGTTCTCGCAACAAACCAGCACAAGGCAATCCATATGAATTCCCTTGCCGCAGCCTTGACCGAACATCCAAGCGTCAAGCATTTCCGGCATTGCGGCATGATCTGGGCGTTTGATGTCGACACTCACGACGATGACTTCGCCGCGAAATGCTTTCAAGCTGGATTACAGCAACAGCTATTACTGCGACCTCTGGGCAAAACTATCTATTTCATGCCACCCTATGTCATCACCGAAGACGAAATGCAATTACTGGTTACAGGAACACGACGAGTCCTCGATACCCTGCTCTGAAATTCTGCTGGAGGAATAATGCTATGCAACTGACATTTCTGGGTGCTGCAGGAGAGGTAACCGGTTCGAGTTATTTGATCGAAACCGGAAGTGTCAAATTCCTCGTTGACTGCGGCATGTTCCAGGGTGGACGGGAAGCAGACAAAAAGAATCGCACTGCATTTGCATTCGACCCCAAAACACTAGATTTCGTCCTGCTCACGCATGCCCATATCGATCATTCCGGGTTGCTGCCACGCCTCGCCGCCTGGGGGTTCAGGGGACCGGTTTATTGCACGACGGCAACAGCCGACTTACTACAAGTCATGCTCAGGGACAGTGCGCATATTCAGGAAAAGGAGATCGAATGGCGCAATAAATCGCGCCGTCACACCCAAACAGTTCAGGATCTGGCTCCGCTCTATACCGTAACCCAGGCTGAAACCCTGCTCAATCAGCTCGTTGCCGTCGATTATGCTACCGAAATCACTCCTCACACTGCAATTCGCTGCCGTTTTCAGGATGCCGGACACATCCTGGGCTCTGCAATCATCGAACTATGGATAAAAACGGGTAACGTAAACAAAAAAATCGTTTTTTCCGGTGACCTTGGTCAACCAGGTCACCCCATCGTGCGCGATCCCGTATTGATCAATCAAGCCAATATCGTGTTGATCGAATCCACCTATGGTAACCGTCTGCATCGCACGATGGACGATACGCTGATCGAACTGACCGAGGCGATCAATCACACTCTCAATGTTAAGGGTGGTAACGTGATTATCCCGGCATTCACGGTCGGGCGCACTCAGGATCTGCTATTTCTGCTGATTGACCTGTACCGCAAAGGCAAACTGGGTGAAATGGACATTTATGTCGATTCCCCGATGGCCAAAACCGCAACTGAAATCACGCTCAAACATATCGCACTTCTCGATCAGGAAAGCGCGGATACATTACAGTGGATGATGCAGAATACCCGGAAACCACGGATCCATTTTGTGCAGGATATAGCCGAATCCATGCTGCTGAATCAGATGAACGGCGTCATTATCATCTCTGCCAGCGGCATGTGCGACGCTGGCCGCATCAAGCATCACCTGAAATACAATCTGGACCGTCCGGAATGCAGCATTATCATTACAGGATTCCAAGCGGAAAGAACATTGGGCAGAAGACTGGTCGACGGTGCGCGTTTGGTGAAAATTTACGGGCAAGAGGTACACGTTCGCGCAAAAATCTTCACCATCGGTGGTCTATCGGCACATGCCGATCAAGCAGGACTGCTTCACTGGTTGGGGCATTTTCACAGCAGACCGGAAAAAATTCTGGTTGTACATGGCGAACTTTCCAATTCCAGCGCACTGGTTCGTGCAATCGATGAGCAATTGCACTGGCCGGCCAGCATTCCCGAACATCTATCGGTCTTGCAGCTCTAAAAATCGCGGAACCAGCCAGATCGCAGTCGAATTACGAGTAAGCCTAAGTAATGCCCTGAATGCGCGAAATATCCAACTGCCATTTTTGAGGATCTTCGATACTATCGATCTTATCCTCCGTTTTTGACAGATCGACAATCTCAACTGGAATGGGAGTATCCGTGCTCGCGGAAAAAAAAACTTTCAGAATGGGTGTGGTCAGGCTTTTCCTGGATTGCTCGATTACCACGCCCAGGCGCCCGGATTTCAGCTTGACCAGCGTACCGTTCGGGTAGATACCAATGGTTTTGACGAATGCATGAAATACGACTTCATCAAAATGTCCGTCGCACCATGCAGCCATTTTTCGAATCGACTCGGCGGGTCCCCAGGCTTTCTTGTAGCAGCGATCAGAACTGATGGCATCGTAAACATCGCAAACTGCCCCCATGCGTGCAAAAAGAGACAATTGATCACCCGAAAGTTTATCTGGGTAACCCCGGCCATCGACACGTTCATGGTGATGCAAACACACATCTAGAACCGTTTCTTCGACTTGATAGCACGCTTTGAGGATCTCCCAGCCGCGCTGAGGATGCTGCTTGATCAAAGCAAATTCGTGATCGGATAGTTTCTGGGATTTGTTGAGTACTTCGTTCGGTATAGCCATTTTACCCACGTCATGTAGCAATCCGGCCATACCAGCTTGTTGCACTTGGGTTTCATCGAGATCCAGTTGTTTGGCCAGGCCGATCATGAGCATGCACACAGCGACAGAATGCAGGTAGGTGTATTCATCTGCATTTTTCAGACGAGTCAAACTCAGCAGCGCGTTTGGATTACGTACGATGGACTGGTTGATTTCCTCAACCAGCGTCTCAGCCCCCTGAATTTCGAGTACATTCCCCATGCGCACCTCATTGAACATCGAGGTGACAACCTGCTTGGCCTTGTGGTGTATAGTCTTGGCGGTATCCAGCTCTTCATCCAGTGACGTTTGCACAATTACTTTCTTGGCTGGCTTGACAGGCTTGACCGTTTGAGGAACGGGATCCTCCAGGATGGTCTCTTGCTCAACAAACACAACCACCGTTTCATCCACGATAAGCTCGGCTTGTATGTCCAGACCTTTCTGGGTATCAATCCACAATTCTTCGAAATTGCTGCTCAACAGCGTGTTGAGATCCTTCTGACTTTCTAGTTTGAACGATTTTCTCCAGAATGGATGCTCAAGCCAGCTGCCACGAATTTCGTGAATATACATCCCCAAACGGGCATCTTTCGCTTTTATCTTTTTTATCATCTAGAAATGATAAGGTGATTGACCATTGATCCCGGAAAACGAACTAGAATTCCGGTTATCCCAACCTGTTCAACTGCTCCTTCAATTTTTGCAGCTTCGCATCGAATGTTGCCAACCGCTCTTGTTCCTGAGTCACCACATGTGCTGGTGCACGTTCGACAAATCCGGGATTTCCCAGTTTCGAGCTTGCTTTGACGACCTCCACCTCGATACGTGCAATCTCTTTTTTCAGGCGTTCACGTTCAGCGTTGACATCCACTTCGACTTTCAACATCAGTCTAAATTCACCGACAATCGAAACCGGAGCATCAACATCGGGTAATGCATCCGAGAGACAGTCAATTTCCGCCAATTTTGCCAGTGCCATCAAATAACGCGAAAACTGATTCAGAATTTGCTGATTACCGATGGCCAGTAGCGGCACCTTCACTGCCGGTGATAGATTCATCTCACTTCGCAATGTACGGCACGCATTCACCATATCTTTAAGCAAAATGATCGATTGCATCGCCTGTTCGTCGATTCTTTGCCGATCCGCTTGAGGATAGGGTTGACACATGATGCTGCTGCCTTGCCGCCCTGCCAGAGGAGCGACCTTCTGCCACAACTCCTCAGTGATGAAAGGGATGATCGGATGCGCCAGCCGCAGCATGGCTTCGAGCACGCGCACCAGTGTGCGACGGGTGGCACGCTGCACCGATTCATCGGTGGCTTGCAGTTGCACCTTGGCCAGCTCTACGTACCAGTCGCAATATTCATCCCATACCAGTTCATAAATCTCCCGCGCCACGAGATCGAAACGGTAGCTCGCAAACGCCTGCTCCACAGCCTGTTCGGCCTGCTGCAACCGGCTGATTATCCATCGATCGACATCGGAATATACCAATGGCAGGGATTCATCCGTACCGGTGTCTTTGCCTTCACAATTCATTAAGACGTAACGGGTGGCATTCCACAACTTGTTACAGAAATTGCGGTACCCTTCACAGCGCTGCATGTCAAATTTGATATCCCGGCCATGCGAAGCCAGACTGGCGAAAGTGAAGCGCAGCGCATCGGTTCCGAACGCCGGGATACCATCGGGAAAATGTTTACGCGTTGTCTGCGCAATGGCATCGGCATCTTTTGGTTTCATCAGGCCGGTAGTGCGCTTGGCCAGCAGATCGGACAACGCAATGCCATCGATCAGATCCAGCGGATCTAGCACATTGCCCTTGGATTTACTCATTTTCTGGCCTTCTGCATCACGAATCAGTCCCGTGATATACACTTCTTTAAAGGGAACCTTGCCCGTGAAATGCAGCGACATCATCACCATGCGTGCTACCCAGAAGAAAATGATGTCAAAACCGGTAATCAGCACTGAGGTAGGCAGGAACGTCTTCAGTTCCGTCGTTTCGTCCGGCCACCCCAACGTTGAGAAAGGCCAGAGTGCGGATGAAAACCAGGTATCGAGCACATCGTCATCCTGCCGCAAATCCTGTTTACCTGACAGCTGCTGTGCTTCCTCCAAGGAATGCGCAACAAAAACATTTCCTTCCTCATCGTACCAGGCAGGAATCCGGTGTCCCCACCAGAGCTGCCGCGATATGCACCAATCCTGGATATTTTCCAGCCACTGGTTGTAGACATGCGTCCAGTTTTCCGGTGTGAATCGCACCTCACCCTTGGCCACGACATCCAGTCCGCGCTTGGCCAATCCTTCCATGGCCACGTACCATTGGTCTGTCAGCATCGGTTCGATAATGGTATTGGTTCGATCTCCCCGCGGCGCCATCAGCTTGTGTGGTTTTGTTTCCACCAGAAAACCTTGCGCTTGCAGATCGGCAATAATTTTCTTGCGTGCATCAAAACGATCCATGCCTTGATACTCGACCGGCGCCAGATCATTGATCTTTCCGTCCAGCGTCAAAATGTTAATAGGTACCAAATGATGCCGCTGTCCCACCTGATAGTCATTGAAATCATGCGCCGGGGTAATCTTGACGCACCCCGTACCGAACTCCAGGTCCACATAGGTATCGGCGATGATCGGAATAGTGCGTTCGCACAAAGGTAAACGAACATGGCGCCCGATCAGGTGCTGATAACGAGCATCGTCAGGATGCACAGCCACGGCCACATCGCCCAGCATGGTCTCCGGTCTAGTGGTTGCAACGATCAACGCTGCATCCGCAGTGCCGGAAGTCCCATCGGTGGATTCCAGTGGATAACGGATATGCCACAGGGAGCCGTTTTCTTCGGTTGGTACTACTTCCAGATCGGATACGGCCGTCTGTAATACAGGATCCCAGTTCACCAGACGCTTGCCCCGATAAATCAGTCCATCCTGGTACAACCGCACAAACACTTCCGTCACGGCGCGCGACAATTCGGCATCCATGGTAAACCGCTCTCTCGTCCAGTCGCACGATGTACCCAAACGTCGCATTTGTCTCGTGATGGTGGAACCGGATTCTTCCTTCCATTGCCATACACGTTGTAAAAAAGCTTCCCGCCCCATTTCCCGGCGATTCAGTTTTTGTTGATCCAGCTGGCGCTCAACCACGATTTGCGTGGCGATACCGGCATGATCCGTTCCTGCCTGCCACAAAGTGTTGTCACCAAGCATCCGGTGGTAGCGAATCAAGGCATCCATCAGGGTATGCTGGAATGCATGCCCCATGTGCAGCGTACCGGTTACATTCGGCGGCGGTAGCATGATGCAGTAGGCAGAGCGATCCGATGCGGTATTCGCCTTGAAATAGCCAGTCGCTTCCCAATTAGCGTACCAGCGATTCTCGATCAGTTTGGGATCAAAGCTTTTTTCGAGTTCCATGAATTTTGTATTGAATAAAAAGGTAAAAAAACTAGGGCAGCATTATAACGCGGATGTTGAATTCGCATGAAACGCTACTCAAAAAGGAAGGTAAGAATCGAGGGTCCGGATCAATTGCTGAAACCGGATAACTGTGAGGCTCCTTGATCCAGTCCGTTCATGTCGACTTGAAGTGCTCTGCCCAGCGCATTTCCAGTGCATCTGCCAATGCGCATCGATCCGCATAGGTCATGGCGATATTGGCGTCTTTCAGAGCCGCATCGAGAATAGTGCGAACCGGTTTGATGGGCTCGGATTGTGCATCCGGCTCGACGGCATCGAGTATCACTGCCTCGGTCAGAACGGGAATGCTCGTCGCAACCGCAGCAGCCGGCAGATAATCCATCTGATCAGCAGTCGATGCCGACTGTGTTACCGAAGCCGCTTCGGTATGCGGATTAAGATTGGCAGGATTGTGGTATTTATTCAGCAGATTGCTGAATTTGGTCAATATCGCATCGTCCAGATCCGATTCGGCCATATTTTTTTCATCATTCATGTTGATACTCTTCTGAAACCTGCAGGGACTCGATTCATTTCAATCCGTAAGATCGTAGTGTTGAATTTCATGCCCAGCCTCCTTGTAATAACGATAGCGTTCCCGCGCCGCTTGCTTGTCCTGGTCGACTTCACCGGCGATTTCGATCAAACGCTCGAAGCATTCGTAATTCGGTGGACAGTGCTGATGCAGATTAAGTAGGACAGTAAATTTTGTGTCGGCCACCATTTTATCAGTCAGAACCACAGGCGTCATGGCGATCAGATCCTCATCCCGGATATCACAGTGCGCAACGAAACTGGTTGCTGAGAAAGTCCACAGAAGTTTATCCAGCTCTTCACGCACCTGCGCATCAGGAACATACACCAGCATGCCCATATTCTGTTGCACAGCCTTTGCACATAACCGGCATGCTGTCAGCAATTTGTCCCTGGAACCCGAATAAAAAATAATCCGGGTTGTCATGGCCTGAGCGACCAACGGGATAACCTGTGCCAACCACAGATCGTATTAACCGGAATCTCACTGATCGCCATTTGCTCGATTCCTAGACTGCAGCAGTACGGGCTTCTGTCATCAGATATTGCATGAGCAATGGTACAGGCCTACCCGTAGAACCTTTTTCCCTGCCGGATTTCCATGCCGTACCGGCTATGTCGAGATGCGCCCATTGATATTTACCAGTAAAACGTGACAGAAAACAGGCAGCGGAAATCGTACCCGCAGCACGTCCCCCAATATTTGCCATGTCTGCAAAATTGCTTTTCAGCAATTCCTGATACTCATCCCACAATGGCAATTGCCAGGCTCGATCACCTGCCTGTTCACCAGCAGCAAGCAGAGCTTGTGCCAGCTTGTCATTATTGCTCATCAGGCCCGTGGTGAAATTGCCCAGTGCAATGACACAGGCACCCGTCAACGTGGCGATATCGATCACCGCCTTGGGGTTATAGCGCTCGGCATAGGTCAGAGCATCGCATAGGATCAGTCGCCCTTCCGCATCGGTATTCAAAATCTCGATGGTTTGACCGGACAGGCTGGTCACCACGTCTCCGGGTTTCGTAGCCCGACCACTGGGCATATTTTCCGTGGCCGGTATGATTCCCACTACATTGATGGGCAATTTCAATTCGGCTACGGCCCGTAACGTCCCCAGGACACTGGCGGCACCGCTCATATCAAACTTCATTTCATCCATTTCTGCAGCCGGTTTGAGCGAAATACCCCCAGTATCGAAAGTCACACCTTTACCCACCAGCACATAAGGCTGCTCTTTTTTGGCGGCGCCGTGATATTCCAGCACAATCAGCTTGGCCGGTTGCTCACTGCCTTGCGCCACCGCTAGCAATGATCCCATACCCAGTTTTTCCATATCTTTCTCTTCCAGCACCGACGCCTTCATCTTGTGGGCCTTGGCCAGATCCTTGGCTTGTTTGGCCAGATAGGTCGGAGTACAGATATTGGGTGCCATATTGCCCAAATCCTTTGCCAGACTCATCCCATTGGCGACCGCCTGTCCTTGTTGAACAGCCACCTCGCACGCTGCCAGATCTGTGCGCTGATCGATACACAAAACCATCTTGCGCAGATGACCTGGATCATTTTCGGGCTTGCTCTTCAAATGATTAAAACGATATGAACTGTTGGTAGCCACAACGACGATCTGCGAAACTTTCCAATTCACTGTACGGTCACTGATCGGAAAATCGGATAAAAACACCGTGGCATCGGTAACAGCCGTCTTTTGCAGGCTGCTGAAAATATTTGCCAGCGCACCTTGAAATGATTTTTGCTTGAATTCCTGCTCTTTGCCGAGACCAATCAACAGTACCCGCTTGAATAACGTATCCGGCACATTGTGCAATAACAGCGATGTGCCCGCTTTGCCATCCATGTCTCCCGATGCCAGAATAGCCTTCACATAGCCCTGTGTCACTCTATCGAGAACCTTGGCCGATTCCGACAATTTCTTGGATTCGAATATTCCTATCACTGCACAAGCACCCCGCTGTTTTTCAGGGGTTCCCACCTTTATAACAAAATCCACATCAGGCTCCTTTATGAAGAATTCTCGATAACTGGTCTTGCAATCCGGGAAATAAACAAATAGATACAGTTCACTCCAGTGTGCAAAAAACTCGAAACAAATCGATTTTACCTGAATAGCATACATCAGCCTGATTAAAAGCATAAATACTTCGTATTTGCCGAACAAAATGACGAGAAGCACGCCGGAATCGGTGTAAATAATGCTTATGAATTATGGCTATAATGTTATCCTTATGCCGCATGCTTGAATAATCATGTAGTTATTCAATGATCTATAAGTGTTATCTCACGATAAGGGCAATAAAGTGCTTGATGATAAATTGAAAACACGGCTTAACTATTGCACGACACTACCCAGCTTGCCTGCAGTTGCAGTCAAGATCATTGAGCTTGCTAATGACAGCGAAGCGGACATCGGCAAAGCCTGTCAATATATATCGCTGGATCCGGTACTTTCTGCAAAACTCCTGAAAACCGCCAATGCGCCGATCTACAAATCCCGTCGCATTGCCACCAATGTCCGTCAGGCCGTCAGCATACTCGGCACGCATTCGGTCATCGTCATCGCATTATCCTTTTCTTTAGCCAATTCATTGATGAATGATGGCACAACGAACAACCCGACTTTTAATAGTCATATCTTCTGGCGCCGTTCGATAGCTTCCGCACTAGCCAGTCGCGCACTGGGAGAAAAACTGGCACTCAATTATCTAGATGATCTCTTTCTGGCCGGATTGCTGCAGGAAATCGGCATCCTGGCTTATGCAGCCATCCTGCCGGAAGAGTACTGCAAGGTTTTTTCTTCGACATCAGACCACGATACATTGCTAAAAATGGAACGTGTCGCTTTTGGTGCCGGCCATGACGAACTGGGCTACGCACTGCTGCGCAAGTGGCATATTCCCGACTACATCGCCTTATCCTGTATCGCCAGTCATAGTCAGCCCGAACCCAAAAGCCTGGGACCCAACCTGCAATCCTGCGTGGCTGTCTCCCGTTATCTGGCCGACTATTTCCTGTCTCCACATGAAACCGGGACGCTGGCTGCACTGACCGAAGCGGCGCAACAATGGCTGGATCTCGACAGCACCACACTCGTCGATGTCATCAAATTGATGGAATCCAGTCTCGAGTCCGTCGAAGACTTATTCGACATTCAGATTCACCAGACTGCCGATACAGCTGGAATTATGGCTCAGGCCAAGGAATTGCTACTCATCCATAACCTATCGCGGATGAAGGAACTCGAAGAGAAATCTCAGCGCGACGGTCTGACTGGTGCCTATAACCGGATTCATTTTGACGAAACATTGCGCCGCGAATTCAATTTATCTTCTCAGTACCAGTTGCCGCTGACCATTGCGATCATCGATCTCGATCACTTTAAACAAGTGAATGACAATCATGGTCATCTGGCCGGCGATTCGCTTCTGGTCACCGTAGTGAGTACAATCTTTGAGCAGATTCGGCAGGACGACACCCTCAGCCGTTACGGCGGCGAGGAATTCGCATTGATCTTGCCGGGAACCTCGTTGAGCGCATCGCGTAACCTGATTACCCGCCTGAAAGACGCCATCGAAAATATCACTTTCAAACTCGATGACTTACGCACCATCAGCATCACAGCATCCATTGGCGTCGCCTCCAATAACGAGGGCGATATACGTTTTGAGGATGCCCTGGATATGGTGAAAGCTGCAGACTCAGCGCTATATGCAGCCAAGCATGCGGGGCGCAATCGCATCGTCGAATGGGGACTGAAATAATTCAGTCCTTTCTTTATTCCACCACACAGAGTTAAAGTATGTCGGACAGTATGAACCTGATCATCCAGGGACTGGAAATCAATAACAGTGATTTGCGCGCCTTGGCAAAGCTGAGTCAAGCACAAGGTATAGAGCGCATTACAGGCCAGGCCTTTCGACTGACACAGGCCATTCACAGCGAAGAAATTTCCCCTTATTGTACCGAGGCCGAGTTGGATTATGCCTACGTCGATACCGGCCTGAAATTTTCGGACTTTCGCCTGATTGCCATGGATATGGATTCCACATTACTGGCGATCGAATCCATCGACGAAATCGCCGACATGCACAACATCAAACCCCAGGTTGCCGCCATTACCCAATTAAGCATGCAAGGTGAAATCAGTTTTGAGCAGAGCCTCACACGCCGCACTGCACTATTGCAAGGCTTGCCCCAGCAGGCGCTGCAGCGGGTATTCGATGAGCGCGTCAAACTGAATCCCGGTGCGGAAAAAATGCTTCGACAAGCCAAGCTGTCAGGACTCAAAACAATGGTTATCTCGGGAGGATTCACTTTTTTTACCGAACGCATCAAAACCCGCTTGGATTTCGACTATGCTGCGGCTAACGTACTTGAAATTGTCGACGACAAATTAACCGGAAATATCGTTGGCAACATCATCGGTCGGGAAGGAAAAGCCGACATACTCAGGCAAGTGCGAGACGAACTTGGAATCAGTCGTGCACAGATCATTGCAATAGGCGATGGCGCCAATGATCTGGACATGATGACCGAGGCTGGTGTCAGTATCGCTTATCATGCCAAGCCGATCGTCAAGCAGCACGCTCGGTATGCATTGAATTACGTGGGCCTGGATGGTGTTGTCAATCTTTTCAGGCAAAGTGATCAATAATCGGGTTCGTACATTAGAGACTTCACATAACTTTCCAGATTTTCCGGTAGCGCAGCTTCGGCAAGACACTCTTGTACTGCTATCCGACAGACTGCAACGGCGATGGCATGCGACACTTCGCGCACACGATTCAAAGTTGGGTATATGGCTCCCGCAGCAATCTCCTGCTCTGTCACGATCCCTGCCAGCACTTCAGCTGCGGCAAGAAACATGCTTTGCGTAATCAGACGCGCCGAACTGGCGTACACACCCAATCCTATTCCCGGAAAAATATACGCATTGTTGCCCTGGCCCGGCTTATACAGCCGATCACCGAACCATACCGGCGCAAATGGACTGCCACTGGCAAAAATCACACGACCATTACTCCAGCAATAGGCCTGCTCGGCCGTGCATTCTGTATGCGAAGTCGGGTTGGAAAGTGCAATGATGACCGGGCGCTCATTAACTGCGGCCATTGCGCTCACCACGGCTTCGTCGAATGTTCCTGCTACTCCGGTTGCACCGATCAGTACATCAGGTTTGATCACTTTGATGGCATCCACGAAAGTGCATGGAGCATGTTCGTGCGCATAAGGCTTGATCCTGGGTTTGATGTTCTGATGTGCTGCAGTCACCAGACCCTTTCGATCGACAAACCACAAGCGCTTCTGTGCCTGTTGCCGACTCAAACCTGCCGCGCAAAACGCATCCGTGACCAATTCGGCAATCCCTCCTGCTGCCGACCCCGTTCCCAGAAACATGATTTTCAGATCCGGAAACTGCTTCCCGGTAATGCGGCATGATGAATAGATACCAGCCAGCGTCACGGCTGCCGTACCTTGTATGTCATCGTTAAAGCAGCGCACCTGACCGCCATAGCGCTCCAGAAATTCGAATGCATGGGGAGTCAGGAAATCCTCAAATTGAATGAGTGCCTTGGGAAAACGAAGCTGCACGGCCTGTACGAATTCATCCACCAACGCATGGTATGTTTCATCATCCACACGCGCATGTGGATACCCCAGATAGAGCGGATCTTCACGAATAGCCTGATTGTTGGTTCCGACATCCAGCATGACCGGCATACACTGAGCCGGATTAATCCCGGCACAGGCAACATAGAGCATTACCTTGCCGATGGAAATTCCCATTCCATTGGCACCCAGATCACCCAACCCCAGAATTCGCTCGCCATCTGTAACGACAATGACACGAATGTCCTGTTCTGGCCAGTTCCCGAATATTGCAGCTATTTCTCCACGATCCTCTGGCGTAATATAAAAGCCCTGCGGTTTCCTAAAAATATGCGCAAACTCTTTGCACGCCTCACCGACAGTCGGGGTGTACACCAACGGCATGATTTCTTCGACATGATCGATCATGGTGCGATAGAAAAGTCGCTGATTGCGTTCGGATAGTGCATTTAGAAAAATATATTTTTCAATCGCAGTCGCCTTGCTCCGCATGCTGCCCAGCACGCGTTCTTTTTGCTTGGTTAGCGTCGCAACATCATAAGGCAACAACCCCCGCAAACCGTAGTACTGACGCTCCTCGCGGGTAAATGCGGTTGATTTGGTCAGTACCGGATCGATCAACAAGGCTTTCCCAGACAAATTTTTCATTTCAATCCAACTCCCTTCTCAATCGAACCCATGTAACTGTAATCCATCACAATTGAATTGCAATTGGACAATTCAAAGAACCAAAGATAAACTAATCAGTCAGATGTAAACATTTCGTAGTCGTATTTGCATACCTTGTACAATATCAGGAACATTTCAGAGAAATCATGAATCAATCCGCATTTCCCACACCCAATCCCGATTTATATACCGAAGAAGATATCGCTCAGCTTGTTCATACATTTTATGCCAAAGCTAGAAAAGATCCTGGCCTCGGTCCGATATTCGAAGCTCACGTGCAGGATTGGGACGCACATTTTGTTCAAATGATCAACTTCTGGTCGGCCCAACTTCGCGGCACCAGCCGTTTTCGCGGTGCCCCCATGCCCAAACATGTTGCATTACCAGAATTAAATGCGGAATTGTTCGAACGCTGGCTGTTTCTTTTCAGGGAAACCACTAAAGAAATGGGCAATCCCGGATTGCAGCAACATGCCGATGCCATTGCAGCTTTTATAGCAACACGACTCTGGCAAGGTTATCAAATAAACAATTATCCAGATCGCGATCTGGTGACATTACGCACTGCCTAAACTGGCTCATTTATATAATATAAAAATTTCAACGATTACAAATATAAGAATATGATGTAAAAAAGATCAAACGCAATTTGCAAATCGAATTTAATGATGGAATAAGGATAATAAACTGTCTTTATTCGGTTATTTTGATAGATTGCAAGTAACGTAATATTGTTTTTGTTATAAGGATAATATTTGAATTGAAAAGTATCAAAAACAAAATTATCGTTTTCTCCATCCTGGCAACTCTGATTCCCTCGTTAGGCTTGGGCATTCTTTCTTTTGAACAAAATGAAACAATGATCAGCGAGAATGTAACACGGGAATTACGCGCCCTTGCCAATCACGCAAGCCGTGAACTGGATTTGTGGACTAAAGACCAGATTTACATTGCGCGTGAATTATCGACATCAAAAATTCTCATCGAAGGCCTATCTCAAGCCGGCCAACCGCAAAGCGGTAAATATATCTCCGATAAGGTGCTTGAGCATTACCTCAAGTCTGTTCACAAAAAATTGGAAACCGTACTGGAATTAACCGTCATTGATACGGAAGGTACGATCGTTGCCAGCAATATCGACACCCCGACACACATCGAATCACAACCTAACTGGCCGGAAAATGCCTCCATTCAAGGCAATGTCGTCGTTCCACCGCACTGGAATCCTGCTTACTCAACGGCCACACTGAGTATCTCGGTACCGGTTCTTTCAATCGATGATTTTATTCTGGGTGCTCTGATCGTTACTTTTGATATGGACAATGTTCAGTCCAATCTTAAAGATCCCTTGAAGTCTCCTCCCGGAGAGGTACTTTTACTAGATAAAGATGGCAGCATCATGCTGGCCAGTGACAAATCCACCGTCGACACCAATTCTGTCACGATCGAGCCAGCTATATTGCAGCGCTTGCAGGAAAATCCCGGCGAGTTTGAAATCTTTCGCGGCCTGGCACAAGGTAAGGTATTCGGATTAGCCTATACTTCTGAAAAACCACCGATCACTATTATCGCTAGCCGAAGCTACAAGTCTATCTATGCTGCCTGGAAGCAACAGCGGAATCTGTTCATTGCGTTGATCAGCGTCATTCTTCTGATTGTTACGACCATAGCATTCCGCATGGGACATGCCATCGTCGTACCGCTACAACGACTCATCAATGCAACGGAAAGAATCGTCAAAGGCGACCTCAATGTAGCGTTGACCAATACACAACGCAATGAACTTGGACAACTGACGTTCATGTTCAATCAAATGACCGATAAATTAAGGCAGAATCAAGCGGAGATCATCGCCGCCACTACTGCCATGCAGCAAAAAAACAAACTGCTAGAAACATTATCGATCACCGACAGCCTAACGGGACTTTATAATCGCAACAAACTGAATGCCATCATTACCGATCAACTAGCACGGTATGCTCGTAACAGGCGCCCATTCGCTGTCTTGATGATTGATGTGGATTACTTTAAAACACTCAATGATAGCTTGGGACACGTGGCAGGGGACGAAATTCTCGTTTCCGTCTCCAAAAAAATCTCACAGAGTATCCGTACTGTGGATTTTGCAGCCCGTTATGGCGGTGACGAGTTCATCGTCATTCTGACCGAATCGACTGTGGATGAAGCAGTAAAAACTGCAGAGCGTATCCGTTCACAAGTAATCAATATACATTGCAACGCCATCAATGAATCCGTGAAAGTTACACTGAGCATCGGAATCATTCAGAGCGAACCGGAGGACACATCGCTCACCCTCCTGCTTTCTCGAGTTGACAGTGCGCTGTACGAAGCAAAACATGCTGGTCGCAATCAAGCCTACTGTGTACAACCCAAGTTGAGCGTATCGTCATAAAGCAATGCAGGCAGTGATTACTGCTTTCTTTCTTCCTCCAGCTCCAGCATGGAATTGATAATCCATCCCTGGCTTTTGTCTGTCTGAACACGCAACCAGTCACCTTGATTGGCTGTAGCGGTCACAATCACATCCTTTTTCAACGTAACGATAACCTGTGCGTGCGCATCGGGTGATTTGCGCAAATGTGCATTCTTTTTGGTGCGCAATTTCACCGGTACATGGAATTCCAGCAATGTGTGATCAATATGCGAAACCTTTTTACGGCTATGGTCCGTGATCAGATGAATAAAATTATTCGCTTGGGACACATGATTCATGGCAGCCGCATACTGATCCTTGGAATAAAATAACGAAGCCGTTTCCAATAAATGTTGCACCTGAAATCGCAGTATCTGATCGAATGGAGAAAGTTTGGCTTGCTTCCACTGCTCCAGTGAAGCCTCGACTTCAGCAATGGCTGAAGCTGTACTGGGTTTGGTAGCCAAACGATGCAATTTGACCTGAGCACGCGTTGCTTCCTTTTTTGCTTCATGCAGCACTTGGGCCTGACTTTGCTGTTGCATTTTCTGGTTCTTGATCAATTCATCCTTTTCGGCAACCAGTTTCTCCAATCTTGCATTTTCATTTTTCAGTTCTTCACAATGGGAAGAGGGTACAGAAAGCGGCTCAAAGACGGTGTCAACCTTAGGCTCTGGTGCAGCACAGCCCGCCAAACCGGCTATGAGCAACAACATTGCGGACTGACGCAAACCCAGAAGATTGTTTAATGAAAAACAGGAGGTTGCCTTGATTTGTATTTGCATCATCCCAAGCCTCAACAAAAGCAAAACTAACGATTAAGTATAATTTCCAATACGAACTTGCTACCAATGTAAGCCAGCAGTAATGTCGCAAAACCAGTCAGAGTCCAGCGCACTGCTATGCGCCCGCGCCAGCCATAAAGCTGCCTACCAAAAAGCAGCGCGGCAAATACTCCCCAGGAAATGAATCCAAACAGCGTCTTATGACTAAAGGTCAGCGGTTGACCAAACACTTCCCTGGAGAAAACCACGCCGCTCAACAGTGTTAGCGTCAGTAAAACAAAACCGATCCAGATGATGCGAAACAGCAGTTTTTCCATTGCCAGCAGCGGAGGAAGATTGGTAAGCATCGGATGTTTCGTCGGATGATGCAGATGCCGTTCGACCACCATCATCAATAGCGCATGTAGCGCAGCGATCGTCAACAGGCTATAAGCCAGCATGGCGACCAGCAAATGTGCCTTGAATGCTGGCAATTCGGTATTATCCAGTGGACGCAGAGACGGAAAAAAATACGGTAGAAAAATCGCAACGGCAGCGGCCACAGCCACCGGCGCCACAAGTGTCTGCAATCCCTGCATGCGGTTAAAAAAACCGGAAAACCAATAAATAATGGCCGTCAACCAGACAATGGATGAAATGGCGTTACTCAATCCAAAACTCAAGCCGGATCCAATAAACATCGAATGATAAAGCGTCAAAGCGTGTAAAACCAAGGGAATGAACATGGCATGATGAGCCCAGTCAATCGACACTGGTCGATCATGACTTCCCGTCATCGATTGCTGCCACGTATATCGCCAGAAATACCAACCAATCAGTATATAAAGCAAAAAAGCCGTCAGATAAGTTAAAATGCTGACCATCGAGATTAAGAATTATTGGAAGCAGGAATTTCCGTCAAGTCTACATGGCACGCTAACAAATTCAAAGAGCCAAGCTGTTTTTTTATAATTTCAAGTGTATATATTGTTTTATACCTTTCCATTTTTCAGAGGTTTAAGTCATGTTTGACAATCTTACGGGTCGACTGGCCGGCGTTATCAAATCATTACGGGGTGAGGCAAGACTCACGGAAAACAATATTCAGCAGGCACTCAGAGAGGTCCGTCTAGCTCTGCTGGAAGCGGATGTCGCTCTGCCCGTAGTCAAGGATTTCATCGCTAATGTCAAGGAAAAGGCGGTCGGTCACGAAGTCATGACCAGCCTGACACCGGGTCAGGCACTCATTGGCGTGGTGCATCAAGAACTGATTGCCATCATGGGCGGTGAAAAAGCGGATATCAATCTGAACACGGTTCCACCAGCTGTCATTCTGATGGCCGGGTTGCAAGGTGCAGGTAAAACCACCACCAGCGGAAAACTCGCAAAATGGTTAATGGAACACAAGAAGAAGAAGGTATTGCTGGTTTCATGCGATATCTATCGCCCAGCCGCTATACATCAGCTCGAACTGCTTGCCGGTCAGGTGGGCGCTGATTTCTTTCCTGTTAAGGAAGGACAGAAACCCGGTGAGATTGGCGCTGCAGCCCTGGATTTTGCGCGCAGGCATTTCCATGACATCGTAATAGTCGATACTGCTGGCCGATTGGGCATCGATGAAGCGATGATGCAGGAAATCACCGAACTCGAGAATCTGCTCAAGCCTATTGAGACTCTGTTTGTCGTAGATGCCATGCAGGGTCAGGATGCAGTCAACACCGCCAAGGCATTTTCTGAAGCCCTGCCGCTCACCGGTGTGGTGCTTACCAAACTGGATGGTGATGCCCGTGGAGGTGCAGCCTTATCGGTCAAGCATATTACCGGCAAGCCCATCAAATTTGCTGGTGTAGCTGAGAAACTGACTGGTCTCGAAGTTTTCCATCCGGATCGGATGGCGTCGCGTATCCTGGGTATGGGTGACGTTCTTGGTCTGATCGAAGAAGCACAGCGTAGCACCGATCGTGAAGAAGCCGACAAGTTGATGAAGAAAATGAAGTCTGGCAAAGACTTTGATTTGGACGACTTCAAGGCACAATTTCAACAGATGCGAAACATGGGCGGGATGAGTGCATTGATGGACAAACTGCCAGCCCAATTGACCCAAGCAGCCCAAAATATCAAAGTGGATGACAAGCTGCTTAACCGGACCGAAGGCATCATCAATTCAATGACCAAATTGGAGCGTCAAAAACCGGATATCCTCAAGGCATCCCGCAAGCGCAGAATTGCTGCTGGAGCTGGCGTTTCAGTTCAGGAAGTCAATCGTCTGCTGTCACAATTCGAGCAAGCCAGAAAAATGATGAAAATGATGAACAAAGGCGGCATTTCAAAAATGATGCGTGGCATCAAAGGTATGCTGCCCAAGATGCACTAGCTTCATTAATTCTCTGCGGCAGGCACATTCTCCAGTCCCAGTACTGGCGTGCCTGCCGAGATTTTACGGGCGGAAAACCATCCCCTATTCATTTCCAGCGCATATTTCGCCAAGCCTGCCGAATCATGTGATTTCAAAGATTCGGGATGCATGTCGGCGATATTGAGAATGACGCCACGCTCATCGATGAATGCAACACTCAAGGGAATGTAGGTATTTTTCATCCACATACTGTATAAATCCGCACGGGGGAAAATAAATAACATACCCGCATCGGCCGCAAGTGACTTGCGGTACATCAGTCCCTCGGCACGCGATAACTGGGTATTTGCCACCTCAACGGCCACCTTGTGCCCCATAATACTTAAATTCGTGCGCTGGACATCCGAACATGCCGCCTGTGATGAAACCAAAACCAGCAGAACAAGAAAAACAGAAAAAAATCGCATCAATGTTTACCTGTACTACCAAATCCGCCTTCGCCTCGATCGCTCTCTGCAAAAGCATCCACACGATTGAACTCGACCTGCATGACGGGCACGACAACCAGTTGGGCGATGCGCTCCAATGGGTTCAGCTCGAACGTCGTTTGACCGCGATTCCAGCAAGAAACCATGATTTGCCCTTGATAATCCGAATCGATCAACCCGACCAGATTTCCCAGCACAATGCCATGTTTATGACCCAATCCGGATCGGGGCAAAATCAACGCCGCCATTCCGGAATCAGCAAGATGCACTGCAATACCTGTGGGAATCAATAATGTATCCCCGGGATTCAAGGTAACCGGCTGCTCGATACAGGCACGCAAATCCAGCCCCGCCGAACCCGGCGTCGCATAGGCTGGTGGTTGATCGTTTAATCGGGGATCCAGAATTTTGATATCAATTTTTATCATGGGTATGCGGTTTACGAAAATGGAATTTACGGTACATCGAACCAATATGATCAATCAAATGACGCGCTTGCTCGATTTTTGCCGCTCTGGGTAAAACATGCTTTCCGGTTACATCAATCAATATGAGTTCACTCGCGTCAGCGCCTATGGCCTGCTGGGCCAGATTGGCCACTAATAAAGGAATATTTTTACTGGAACGTTTCAACTGGGCATTTTCTTCAAGATTCTCGGTTTCAGCCGCAAAACCCACACAAAATGGCGGCTCCGGCAAACTAGCAACAGTTTGTAGAATATCGGTATTAGGCACCAGTTCCAGTGTGAATTTACTGTTGGATCGCTTCAGCTTGTGCGAACTGGCATTCGCCACACGATAATCTGCAACCGCTGCCACGCTGATAAAGATATCGCTGCGATCAACCTCGGATTGCACAGCTTGTAACATCTCCTGTGCGCTAACCACGCGAATGAATTTTTCCACTATGGGAACAGCCAGACACGTGGGTCCGGAAACCAACGATACTTTCGCCCCCGCCTCGACTGCAGCCCGTGCAATAGCGTAGCCCATTTTTCCTGAACTCAGATTGGTGATACCCCGTACTGCATCGATGGCTTCGTATGTGGGTCCGGCTGTAATCAGTACATTCAGTCCCTGCAATTGCTCTGTTGAAAACAACTCAGTTTGTATGATCTCAAACAACTCACTGGCCTCGAGCATGCGCCCCATACCGGTCTCTCCACACGCCTGCACCCCGCTAACCGGCCCCACTGCCTTGATACCATCCTGCTTGACGCGAACGATATTACGCTGTGTTGCCGGGTTTTCCCACATCTGCCTGTTCATGGAGGGTGCAATTATCAGCGGACAATCACGTGCCAGACATAATGTGGATAACAAGTCATCCGCCAATCCATTGGCAATTTTTGCAATAAAATCGGCGCTTGCCGGCGCTATCACCAGCATGTCAGCCTGACGCGACAGATTGATATGCGCCATATTCTGTGCTGCATTAGTTTGCCACAGATCCGTATAAACTTGATTTCCTGTCAGCGACTGAAAAGTCGCGGCACCAATAAACTGGCAGGCTGATTGTGTCATCACGGTTTGCACATGTACACCAGCCTGCGTCAACAAACGCGCCAGCTCAGCCGCCTTATAGGCAGCGACTCCTCCCGTCACGCCCAATATCAATCGCTTATTCTGCATACGCATTTTAAAATTCTGTCATGTTTTGGAAACGGTTTGCGCACCTCGTCTATCTCAAAAAAACCAGGTTTTTACGGCTTACATAAAGGCACGGTCACCCTCAATTCCAGGCACATCAATGCCGCTAACCCCGTATGTGATGACCTTGTCCTCTTGATCAGAGCAAATCAAATTTTCAAATGCAGCATTGTACATGACTCAATCCACGATCAATCAAAATGGCAATAACCGACTGGCCTACTTCAGACCGACCGCGTGAGAAACTGCTGGCAAATGGTGTCGAATCCCTTTCAGACACCGAACTACTGGCGATTTTCCTGCGTACCGGCATTTGTGGAAAAAGTGCAGTAGACCTTGCTCGTGATCTGATTACACATTTTGGTAGTCTCAACAATATTTTCAATGCGAATCAGGACAGTTTCTGCCAACTTCCCGGAATGGGCGTTGCCAAATATGCGCAGCTACAGGCCATCCTGGAAATGGCACGACGAGCGCTGCATGAAAATCTGAAACAGGGCGACGCCCTAAATTCCCCTGATCAAGTCAAACAGTTTCTCCGCCTCAGTTTATCGGGCAAACAGCAGGAAGTCTTCGTAGGGATTTTTCTCAATACACAACATCAAATTCTAGCCACAGAGGAACTCTTTAGTGGCACGTTGTCACAAACTAGCGTGTACCCACGAGAGGTAATCAAACGAGTTTTGCATCACAATGCGGCCGCAATCATTTTTGCACATAACCATCCTTCAGGGGTGGCCACTCCCAGCCAAGCTGACCAGATGCTGACACAATCGCTGAAACAGGCTCTGGCATTAATCGATGTCAAGGTACTGGATCATTTTATCGTCGGACATAACACCACCGTGTCTTTTGCGGAACTTCATTTGCTCTAAATACGCCACCCACGATATAAACGTTACTCATGTCACGCAAAAAGCTGGATTCGGAATCTCTGCAAAAGAGTCTTCAAAGCAGAAAAGGATCCACAGAATCGTAATAGTCAGATGATATCGGTTAAAATGATTCCCGACGGGATAACTTCGTTCCTCGGTTGAATTCGTACAACTCCTGCATTCAAAATACTCTGTACCACAGCAGCCAGCCACCATGTCAGTCAATTTTGATAAGACCCAACCCCCTCCTGGCAAAACCAGATCCAAGCGAAGTCCTAGCCGTGCAAGAAAAATAACAGAACCCAAGCCGCGCAGAGTATCACCCAAAAAGCAGAGTACAAGTTTGAAACAAAAATTGCTATTGGGCGCAGTGGAAATTTCAGGATTGACCACCACGATCATTCTCGCCATTCTATGGGGAGTTGGGCTCTCCGCAGTTCAGTTTTCTGGTACTGCTTTTTTTAGCAATATCCTGCCTTTTGCTGCTGGCATCCTGGGAATTACTTTGATAGTTTCGGTATTGCTAATCGGCTGGAATCGAATGAGAAGATGGTCTCAAATGCGTCAAATGCCCTATCTTGCACCAGCTCTGGCAGTGTGTTTGGCATTGGCATCAGCCTGGTCTATCACTCATGAGCGATTCACCATTGCATATGGCAACTTTCGCGCGTTAATCGGAGGTAAAGAAGAAGTCGCACGAGTGGCCATAGCGCATCAGGTTTACGCCGCCTACCGCCGACACAACCCGGCACAACTACAGATCATGATCAGTCGCGCACAACCCTACAGGGCCGACATTGAAGCCGCTGCACGTACTTTTGGTGTTGATGCACACCTGCTGTACGGCATTGCAGCCACCGAGTCTTCGTTCTTGCCTCGAGATAGTCACGATGGTGGAAAAGGATTATTCCAAATTACTCGCGTGCCCGAACTCATTACTGCTCAAGCCATGCGACGATTAAACACCGAACGCATCGTATTGGACACCCCTCGGCACAATGCCTTCGTAGCCGCAGCAACGTTCAAGCATTACATGGCTGAAATGAAAAACGATCTGTTTCTCGGGTTACTGGCTTACAACATCGGACCTGCAAATGGTGGATTACGTTTTATCATGCAGCAATACGGCGCATCGGATTTCACGACGATTCAACCTTATTTACAAACCTTGCCTCGTGATTATCCGATACGTGTTTTAGCCTATGCACTGGCATTCCGTTTGTGGCATCTGGAAGGTAAATTGCCTGCCTATGAAGAAGGCAGCAATGCCCTTTCCATTCAACGGATCGGCATCCCTGGCCTCCATCCATGACGACTTATGTGCAATGGTCAGAGTGTAAAGAGTCACCTATCCCTCTAACACTCTGTTCGACTCCCGAATAACTGAAGGACTGCTTCAGCGAACACCTAATGCAGATTGAAAAAGTCCGGCAGATGCAGGACCACTCATTTGCTTCACATAGTTGGTTACGATCGGAATGAAACGCCCCACCAAATCCGGTGACAGATTCAACTGCTGAAATGAGCCAGCCAATGCTGCTGCGCCACCCAGAGAACTGCCCGCCCCGCCTGCTAATGATGACATCCCCCCCGCAGGACTAGCAGGAGCTGCAGCCAGCATGGTATCCATACCCGAAATGGAACGAGTCAGACTGCCAAATGCTTGTGGCTCCATTTTTGCTTTTGCCATCTGAAAAATTGCACCTGCCCCACCCAATGCTTGCTGTGGTGACACATTCAACTTGTGTACCAGCAAATCAACCAATCCAATCTGACTCGCACCGGCAGCACCTGCCATTCCGGAAGCGCCTGCAACAGCTGCTCCTGCATTCAGCATCTGTTGACCACTTTGTGCCGCCCCCGCAACGCTAGCCAGGCTTTTATCTGCCGTTCCCAATGCACTTGTACCTGGATTATTGGTTGCGCAACCCACAAGCGAGACAAAAAGAATACCAGTGCCTATTTGCATATAATTGATTTTTTTCATGATATATCCCCGAAATAAGTTTTTACGTACTACATAATTTTTTTAAAAACACCATAATAGAGAGCATGCCATTAATAAACGTTCCTTGCTAGATGATACAGGCATTGTCATGAATTCTTAACCTATCTGTCATCCAATTTTCACATATCAGGTTTAAACTTTCGATACATGATAAATTACAAGGAGAAACAATGAATTGCTTGATTAAGGAATGGCCCAATAAAGCAGCAACGCTCATGACTGAAGATGGCGTTGTGTTATGGACGTTTAGTAGTATTGAAGAAGCCAGCGAGGTTTGGCGCGACTGGTGTATGCAACAAAACCCACCAAGAACAAGTACCACAGAAAGCAGTTCCGAATCAATCACTCCGGCCTAAATACTCGATACCGCCCCCCCCAAAAAGAAGTTCTGCATTACAGGTTGGTTTTGCATTATCAATCCTTCACTTCCCTAAAACACAATAAAATTTTTAAAATAAGCACTCGATCGATTCACTGGGTGAGCTTATTATGGATTTTTCTTCTTCCTCGTGGCGCCAGCAGCAAATCAACAAATCCGAATGGAGCAGTGCAGCCGATAAAACAGGCTTACCACCTGGCACCCTGATTCACATCGGTGAGAAACACGATACTGAATGCAGAATCACCGTCATCCAGTATGACGCAAACAACCTGAATCGTTATCAAATCAGAACGATAGCTGAATTAAAGGAACTCCAGAATCCCGATCTCATTACTTGGGTCAATGTGGATGGTTTAAGTGATGTCGACATCGTGGCTGAAATCGGGCAGGAACTGAATATCCACCCGCTCGTTTTGGAGGATATTCTCAGCACGCACCAACGCCCTAAATTAGAAGAATATGAAAACTTTTTATACCTGGTTATCAAGGGTATCAGTCTGAATCTTGAAAAAGAATTTTGCCTGCAATATGAACAAATCAGCATCCTGCTCTTGGCAAATTGCGTTGTCACATTCAAGGAAAAACCGGATGACACGTTTGATCCAATTGTCAATCACCTGCAAAACCAGCATGGGCGGCTGCGCCAATTAGGCAGTGATTATCTCGCCTATGTCATTGTTGATACGATTGTGGATGAATATTTTGTCGTCGAGGATAATCTGGACGACATCATTGATCCTTTGGAAGACAATTTATTATTGAACTCCAGCAAAGAAATGCTGCAAACGGTGCAACACATTCGTCGTGGACTGATTTCGATGAAACGCAATATTTCCCCATTACGTGAATTGCTTGCTACGATACAGCGCATCGATACACCTTTGTTACAAGAAAAAACAATGCGTTATTACGGCGATGTGTATGATCATGTTCTACGTGTCAGCGACTCTTTGGAATCGTATCGTGAACGCATCTCTGCGATGCATGATATCTATCTTTCCAGCATCAGCAATAAAATGAATGAAACGATGAAAATACTGACCATTTTTGCAACTATTTTCATACCTCTGACTTTCATTGCTGGTGTTTACGGCATGAATTTTGAATATATGCCGGAATTGAAGTGGCGATGGGGCTATCCTGTACTTTGGATCGTTTTTATTGCCATTAGCATCGGATTGATTATTTTTTTCAAAAGAAAAAAATGGCTATAAAATAATCAGGTAACACGCTGCATGTCAAACACATTCCATCCAACCCATATCCGCTGTTTTTTTCTCTATTAACATTGCCATACCATCATAATGACATCGATTTATTGGTATAATTCAAGCAATTCAGATTGAATACATAATATACGGGAGACAAGGTTGCTGTTAACTCGTGACGATCGCAAGATCAGTATCATAGGTGGTTTACTGTTATTGGGATTGACACTCACAACAGGTATTGCTGTTTACAATACCATGCGACAGCAAATTGAATCAGTTCTTGGGCGAGGACTGAGCGTCGCACTGCAGGGTAAAGCGCTTTTACTAGAAACACAAATTGAAAGTGGTTTAGCCGATACCTATGCCCTGGCACTGCGCCCTTTCATCGTACGTTCGATGCAAGAACTGAATACACAACCCAACAATCACATGGCGCTTAATGATCTGAAGCGCAATGTCGATTCTTTTCCGCAAATCGGTTTTACCGCTGTTGCCGTGTTTGATATCAATGGCAACTTGTTATCGCGTGTAGGCGATTTCTCAGAAAACAAGAATCTGTCGTTATCGCTCAGCAAACATGACGAGACCACTTTTCTGATTTGGGACAAACGATTCATTCTGCATGCCAGTACTAAAGTATTCGATCAGGACATGCACTTTATCGGCACTATCACAACCGAAAGAGCATTACCACAATTAACAGACAGTTTCACTGACGTACGCTCAATAGGAGAAACGGCTGAATTGATACTCTGTTCATTGTTGGATAAAGACAAAGAGCAAATGGCCTGCATCATCAGTCAAATTGCAGGAGTAAAGTCCAAGAGCCTGAGACGTATCATGGATGGCGCCATTTCCCCCAAAAGCTTTGCACTAGAAGGGAAAAGCGGGATTATCGCCACTAAAGATTATCGCGACATACCAGTTATCGAAGCTTACTCATCCTTAAATTCCTACGGGTTGGGTATGGCTATCAAGCTCGACCAGGACGAATTATTCACCCCTGTCACCCGCGAACTCAAAGATATCAGCATTTATCTGGCTACTCTGATTTTTGCTGAAATCTTACTTTTGAACTGGTTTGTTAGAAAACTTATCGAGTCTGAACGTGAAGCGAGAAGCGCTAAAGAGACTGCCGAACAGTTCTCCATTGAATTGAGTCGCAAAGAAAGTGAATTGCGTGAACGCTTGAAAGAAATTACATGCCTCTATGAAATCAGACGTAGCATGGGCCTAGAATTATCGATCGATAATGTCTGTCAGAACATCATAAAATTTTTGATTCCGGCAATGCAACATCCTGAATTCGCCTCTGTATCGATTGAATTAAACGATTATCCCATGTTATCCAGTCTTCAAGTCACTGATTCTCATTGTTTGACTTCTCAAATCAATGTGAATGGCAAAGCCTATGGGAAGCTGAACGTTTTCTACCCTGTTGAAAAACCTTTTCTTATCGTTGAAGAGCAGAGACTAATAGACGCTGTGACGACAGATTTGGCCAGATGGTTTGAACGCAAACAGATCGATGAGTTACTTCAGTTACGTCTTAAGGAAATTACTTGCTTGTATGAGATTCGCCGAAGCATGGGTATGGAATTAGCCATTGAAGACGTATGTCAGATTATTTTCAAATATCTAATACCGGCTATGCGATACCCAGAAAATGCCATTGCCGTCATTGAACTGGAAGGTAAGCACTTCTCATCTGATAATAGATTGCAGGTTAACAATCTAACCATTGATACCCATAACTCAGACTCGTATGGCATCGGCTGTATCTCTGTCGAAAATTTCTCTGTTCTTCGCTCATCAATTAGCATCGATGATCTAGAATGTGGGCATTTAAGCGTCATATATAGCGATGAAAAGCCTTTTTTACTTCCTGAAGAACAAAAATTAGTCGATGCAGTGGCAAGCGATCTTCAAAGTTGGCTAGAGCTGAGGCGACTAGAACAAGCGTTGGTTTCAGTTGCAGAAGAACAAGCACATACTTTAGGACAAGAACTGCACGACGATGTTGGACAAAAAATTGCAGCAATAAGTTATCAGGCAAGAGTTCTTGAAAAAAAATTAGCAGCTTGTGATGATCAAAATGCGACAATGCTTGCAGCCGCCATAGCCTCACAAACGCAAACGGCAGTAGCACAGATCAAACAGTTGGCCCAAGGATTGCTTCCCTTTGAACTTGAGGCTAATGGTCTGGTCGAAGTATTACATAAATTAGCCAATAGAATATCTTCTACCTACAATATTAGTTGTCAGTTTGTATGTTCCAACGACGTCACATGCGCTAATAATGAAGCACTCAATTTATATCGAATTGCTCAGGAAGCCATCAACAATGCCATTCGACATGGTAAAGCTCAGAATATCACTATCTCGTTGAAATCAGACCATCAAAAAAACAACATTTTGTTTACAATTCAAGATGATGGCATTGGTTTTTCTGCTGCAGATACAAATCAACAATCCACGAGTGGCATGGGTATAAAAATCATGCAATATCGGGCTAAACAACTTGGCGCAAAATTAACTCTGCAACCTGCCACGCAGGGTGGAGTCGAAGTTCATCTGGAAATGGAAACGAAAATAACTAAAGGAATCAATGAAGAAAGCTAAAATAATGTTGGTTGATGATCATGCGATGCTACGTCATGGTATGGCTATGTTGATCAATATGGAATCGGATATGGAAGTCTTCGCAGAAGCCGGTGATGGAACTGAGGCGCTTGAAATACTTAAGAAGAATCAATCCATTGACATTGTTCTGCTGGATGTAACATTAAAAACAGTGTCTGGTCTTGAAGTTATCAAAAATATGCATGCTTTGATACCTTCCCTTCCAGTATTGTTTGTATCGATGCATGATGAATCGGTTTACTCGGAACGAGCGCTCAGGGCTGGCGCACGCGGATATGTCATGAAACAAGAACCGGGCGAAATGTTGATAACAGCAATTAGGGAAGTATTGAAAGGAAATATTTATTTAAGCAAACAAATGCATGACACGCTATTGAAAAGGATTTTAATGGTCGGATCCGAGCCTGAGCCAACTATAAATTCATTAACACCCAGTGAATTTGAAGTCCTACACTTGATCGGTCAAGGACATAACAACCACGAAATATCGAAGCTTTTATGCCGCAGCATTAAAACTATTGAAACACATCGTTTCAATATTCGCACTAAACTCAACCTTAAGGATGGCGCTGATTTGATTAGGTATGCAACAAGGTGGGTATCTGAACAATCCTGACATCAAACTCCTCAATTACCAAAAATAATAATTTCTTAAATTACTTTTTTTCATTAAGATTGCTTGAGATATCTTTATGATAGCCTAATCATAAAAGTTAAGTCTTTGATGAAAATTTCACATAAAATTTCGATTACTAATTTAGAGTTTATAGAAATTTAATTCTTAAAAAAATTAAGAACTTTCCATTTTAATTTTTCTTGTAATCAAAAATAACAAAAAATTAACAAATGCAGGAATACAATGTCCCTGCATAAAAGCTATTTTTACGAAAAAGTGAAGTTTTATTTCAGATAAGGAATGTTACATTGTAAAAAACTTTACTACTCTAAGAATGCTAGATTATTTCATTCACAAAAGGATTAATACCATGAATAATCAAATAGTTATATCCACATTACTAGTTGCATGCGTTACATTAACATACTCTATGAATTCCTTTGGAATCAATGTACTGCAACTTTTTACTGCTGATACTTTTCTTGCGATGTACTTAAGCTTTCTCATAGTTGCCTTTCTACCTTATATTTCAAGAAAAAATACTGCAAATTCGCAAAAAGAGGAGGAAATCAAATTTGGTACTTTTTCTTAAAAAACATAATTGAAAAAATAGGACCCAATTCAACACGCCCCCGACCTCCAGGATCGTTGTGACATTCTCAGTAAAAATTTTACTATGAATGCTTGGGTCAAGCGGTTATTACAACTAAAATAGGGCAAAGTTGTAAAGTAAAAAATTTTGGAGCAACAACTATGAGAAAGTAACAACTTAATCATCTGTTCGTAAAGCTATAATAAAGCTTCAAAAGTTAATTCTTAAACTTCTTACAGAACCACTTCAAATTCGACTTGAAGTGGTTTTTTTCTATCAAGCTGCGCGTCTTTCTTCGCTATTTAATTCAACCTCTGGAATAACATTTTTGTTCATTCGATATACTCGTGATTTATTTTTAATGTAGTTATAGTTTTGACGAACTAGCCACATGTAAGATGCAAATAAGATCATCCCAATACCAATTTCTGTTACAACAAATTCATTAATAAAGTTTTTGGATACTTCTAATCCAAAGAAAGAAACTAAACCAGTTCCGACTACTAGAATTGAGAAAAACATTAAAATATTAGCTTTCATAATCAAATTCCTTAAAAAGATTAACTGACAAATATTACTGCGGACGCACTAACAAAATGGACGAATCAACTTTTGCTATCAACTGCTCGGCTACTGATCCGATGAAAAGTCGCTCTAAACCACGACGATTGGATGTTCCTACCACCAATAAATCTGCTTTCCAGTCGGCTACAGCATTTGCTATTGCTTCAGCTATTCCATTCAAACCATACTGAACATCTGCTTGTAGTAAATTCGTCTCAACACTTAACGTATCGATATCTGATTTAGCTTTATCAAGAACTGCATTACCTTTTCGTACATTCTCAGCTGTGTCATCAGTAATACAGTGAACAATACACAAGCTACCGTTGTATGAATTCACAACATTTACCGCTTCTATCAATGCTTGATTGGCAATCTCACTACCATCTATTGCAATCATTACTTTCTTATACATTTAATTTGCCTCTGGTTTTCTTTAGAGAGTAAAGAAAACTTTACTCTCTGAATTTTTAATCTAAAAATCAAACGATTCACACATCAAAGATTTATTGCAAATTACTACCACTATCTTTTTTGAGATTATCAAAATATCGTTTAACTACAGACTTACCAGGCAAATTGTCGTGTTTGGTATAAACCATGTAATGCACAATTCCATGTATTACCATTGCAATCAACAAACCTTCAAAAATACCAACTTTGTATACGAGTCCAGCAGTCAGGAATGCCAACATAAGTGCATACGGACCATAATGTGTCACATGAACCAATCCAGCAATCATTTTGTATCCAGTGAAAAGCATGATGGCCGCGAGTGCAAACTTGGGCAAGAAGTCCAGATATTGAGTATTAAAGGTAAAGAAACAAACCACACACCCAATGATGAGTACTGAAAATTTGGTCATAGCACCAGCTAACTTGTTAGTAGTACTTTTAGCTAGTCCATCCAAATTAGTCATACCACCGAAGAAGCTTGATCCCAAATTAGCAATCCATATAGCCAACAGGCTGTTATTACTATTAGTTTTACGTTTTAAAGGATCTATCTTTTCGATTGCAGCATTACTCATAACTTGTTCGATCACATCTACAATCGCCAGCATTGCGCAGAAAAGAACCATGTAGACCAGCATCATGACGGATACATCAGAAGTTGGTAGCGGCAAGTTCAAGGAAAGCTCGACATCTTCAACCGATATCATAGGCACCGAAATAAACTGCGCCAATATCACCCCACCAATAATGATTGCGAAATACGGAATTGCAGGTTGCTTATCCTTGAATTTTGAAAAAAGGAACAAGAATAATGCCAAACCAGCGGCTGAGATACCAACCATCTGAATTCGCGCTTCATTCCAGAATACATCGGTAACCATTGCCGCAGGAATTTCATAGGTAAACTCCGAAAATCTCAGGAAAATTTTAATCCCAACACCTGCCAATAGCCCTTCAACCAAATAAACAGGAACGGCAACCAATAAATAACGCTGCCAATTAAACTTCCATATGATTGCCTGCATGATTGCGGTCATAAAAATACAAAAAGCCATATTTTCAACACCAAAATTTGCAACCCCTAAAGCAAGCACCGGTGCAAGACCAGCAGCAATACCTGGTGAACCTATATAATTACCAGGCTTAAACCAAGCATTAATCCAGCCAATTAAAGAGGCAAAAGCCACTGTTGCGAGACCCACCTTAATCGGATAATCGGACATCATTGCAATCCCGATTGTTAATGGAATTGCCATTGCGCCTGTAATCAATCCAGCAGCTGTATCACGGACCAAATACTGCGCCTGAAAAGCTGCGGAACCTGTTGATGCACTTTGTGCACTAGTTGACAACGATTCGCTTACATGCGATTCGTCACTTGTTTGCGTTGCCATAACATCGCCCCTATCATTTATATTCTGAACGTTCAAATTTATATTCAGAAAATAAGTTAATAAAATATACCCGGCTAATGTTCAAGGAGTTACTGTTTGAGAGCACAGTTTTAAGTAACTGAATAATAAACAAATATTTTTTTATTCTATTACTTTATATGATAACTACCTGCGATTAGCTTGATGGTTATCCTATTCCTAGGGCACTGGCTTGTACATTGGCCAATACCTTATTTTTTAATAAGAAAAAATATTTTATGAATCGATATTAATTGCTCATTGCAATTAAGGATATTTACCATTAACTATTAAGTTAATTTATTTCATCTGCTCAGGAAAATTCTTTAGTTTTTTATACAAAACCCTTTTACAGACCAAGCCAATTGCTTAATTATTTCTAATGCTATCTCTAAGCAAACAATCCATATTCTTATATTTAACATTCCATATTATTATCATAATTACTTAACCAAATGATATATATGACTATATGCAATAAAAATATAACGACTATTCCATTGCTCAATAAAATACTAAGCTGGGCATGAATAACTCTATAATTGAATAAAATCGATACATATTTTCAACATAGCGTTTGCAAAACATACAGCCTCACTATTTTGCCGATCTTAGACTTGCACTGGGACCAAATGATTGGCTCGGACTTCACTTCCTGAATTAAAACACTGATGCGCAGCTTTATGGGCTGATAAATTGGATAACCTGACTAGCACTTGTAGCTGAGGAGCCTACAAGACTTTCATACAAACCCTTAAAGCGGTATTAGAAGACGAAGAGTTTTATAAAGACACAACTATCAATGTAATTAATTGAAAATATTTTTTGCTCAATCTTTGGCGCACATTATGCAGAACTCAATGACTGAGCGTTGTGATTTGAAAGTACATTCTATAATTGATTACGGATAAGGAGCGCTAACCCATTCATATTTATTCTTTAATTCAATTTTTTTGAAGTACCTAGGATTTATGAAGCAGATATATAGGAGAGTAAATTCAAGTGATCCACACTAACTATCAAAATTTGCCATAAAGAAACGTAAGGCGCATCACTGAATTTTAACTATTCGAAAAACGAGTATATTCAAACACGTTTTCTGAATTCATGATTATGTGGGTCGATTTCAATTTTATCGCCTATTTCCACAAAAGCAGCTACTTGTATCTCGAAACCTGTTCCCAACAACCGTGCAGGTTTCATGATTTTACCGGTGGTATCGCCTCTGACTGCAGGCTCCGTATATTCAATTTCTCTCACGATTGTATTCGGCAACTCTACAGAAATAGCCTTACCGTCATAAAAGGTGACCTGACAAACATCTTCCATACCATCAATTAGGTAATTCAATACATCCGACATATTATCGGCTTCCACTTCGATCTGGTTATAATCGGCATCCATGAAAACATATAAGGGATCAGCAAAATAACTGTATGTACAATCCTTTTTGTCCAGAACCACCATGTCAAACTTCTCATCCGCTTTATACACAGCTTCAGTGGTCGTACTTGAAAACAAATTTTTCAATTTCATCTTAACCACTGATGCATTACGGCCAGATTTGGTAAATTCTGCCCGCTGCACAACCATGGGATCATTACCTACCATGACGACATTACCTGAGCGTAGTTCCATTGCGGTTTTCATAGTTCTATTCCAAAATTAAGTTGTAAGCAAATAAGATGTTTATTGTTCAAAATCAATTAGCACACGATTTTTAATCGGCGGATTATAGCTGATTTTCAACAAACTGCACCAGCCCGGAAGTCAAGTCTTGCCGTTGTAATAGCTGAGCAATCCAAGATTCATTATGCTGCGCAAGTGACTTCTGTAAATCCAGGAAGTTCACCCAAGTTGCGGAATCAAGTGGTATCCCACCATTCCAGGCGCGCCAAAGTTCGATTACAGTCTTAGCCGTCGAAACTGGCATTGATTCCACGTACAAATCAAGAAACGCCTCTAGTTTATTCCAGTGCGCACCATCGCTTTGCGGATATATATTCCAAATGAAAGGCTTTCCAGCCCACTGTGCGCGCGCAAAAGAATCCTCACCCCGCGCAAAATTGATGTCACAGCTCCAGAGTAGCCGGTCATAATTGTCCTGTTCCAGAAAAGGAATAATCTGAATAGTGAGCGTCCCAGATTCCACGACAAATCTTTCGCCATCACACACAGATCCAAGCAAAAACGCAATCTTTTCGGCAACTCTCCCAGATGGCACGATCAGCAATACTGGATACGCCGAATGAGACAAGACTTCGATCAGCGATTCAATCGGCGCCGATTCATAACAAAACAAAGAAATCCGAATCTGGTTCGGTTTGCGCTCGAAAATACCCTGATGCCTTAGAAAATCCAGCTCAACTCGTTGGTCAAAAGCTAACCTTTTCCCCTGTAAGTCTTTTTCTCGCAACAATCCACCTGTACCCGCCACAAAACCAGGAAAATAACAAGTTTTAATCAATGCAGAACGCGGATGCGGAGAAGGTAATGCATGATAATGGGCAACCCAGGATTCGGCACTCAGATACTCAAGATCTATCCATACCGGCTGCCTTGCCATTCTTGACAGACTGATCACATAGTTTTCAGGAAGGGTACAGGCAAATGCTTCGATGATCACTTGTGCCGGTTCAACCGCTGCGAATGCGTCAGCATCGTTCTGATTTCCGCTCCAGCGACAAATCTGTACTTCCTGAATGACCTGACATGGCAACTCTGGATTGACTGCCGGTGCCATCAACTTGAAACAATCCAAGTCATCAATCCATAAGCGCACCATCTGCCGATGCTCCCGCACCAGTTGTCTGGCCAATCGCCAGCTCACACCGACATCCCCGAAATTGTCGATGACCGTACAAAAAATATCCCAGCGCAGCACTTTAGTCATTCAACTGTTAAGGCTGAAGTAAATACGGATCTTAAACAGCTGTTACTTTGGCATAGAGATCATGTGTATCCGCTCGAGTAATTTCAACCTCGATGAAATCGCCAAGTTTGGCATCACCAACACGCTCAACATAGACCAAACCGTCTATCTCCGGTGCATCAGCACTGCTTCTGGCGATCACGCCTTCATCCGTGAATTCGTCGATCATCACCGTCATACGTTGGCCAATTTTCTGCTGAAGTCGCTGTTGACTTATTGATTCCTGTAGCTGCATGAAACGTGCTCGCCGCTCTTCCTTGACTTCTTCTGCAACTGCTCCTGGCAACTGGTTAGCTGCAGCTCCTTCGACAGTCGAATAGGCAAAACAACCAACGCGATCCAGTTGCGCTTCCTGTAAAAAGGCCAGTAATTCTTCGAACTCGGCTTCGGTTTCACCTGGAAATCCTACGATAAACGTACTACGTAGGGTTATATCGGGACAAACTCTGCGCCACCGCTGAATCCGCTCCAGATTGTTTTCGGCACTGGCAGGACGCTTCATGGCTTTGAGTATGCGTGCATTGGCATGCTGGAATGGCACATCCAGATAAGGCAATATTTTTCCTTCTGCCATCAGAGGAATTACTTCATCCACATGAGGATAAGGATAAACGTAATGCAAACGCACCCACACCCCCAATGACCCAAGTGCTTGCGCAAGCTCGGTCAATCGAGTTTTGATTGGCCTTCCCTGCCAGAAACCGGTGCGATATTTGACATCCACGCCATATGCGCTGGTATCCTGCGAAATAATGAGTAATTCCTTGACTCCGGCGTCGACAAGATGCTCCGCTTCCTGCATCACCTGATGAATCGGTCGGCTTACCAGATCGCCGCGCATCGAGGGAATGATGCAGAACGTACAGCGATGATTGCAACCCTCTGAAATCTTTACATAAGCATAATGCCGCGGTGTCAGGCGAATACCCTGAGGAGGAATCAAGCTGGTATAAGGATCATGGGGCTGTGGAAGATGCGTATGAATAGCCGACATCACTTCGGGTAAGGCATGTGGCCCCGTTACAGCCAGAACCTGAGGATGGGCACGTTTGACCACCTCCCCGTCTTCCTTGGCACCAAGACATCCGGTAACTATCACCTTGCCGTTCTCTGCCAACGCTTCACCAATGGTATCGAGCGATTCTTCTACCGCACTATCGATAAAACCACAGGTATTCACCACGACCAGATCGGCGTCTTCGTAGGTTGGAGAAATTTCATAGCCTTCTGCTCGCAACTGCGTCAGAATTTGTTCAGAATCAACGAGTGCCTTGGGGCAACCGAGCGAAATAAAGCCGACTTTTTGTGCTGGATGTTTGTGTGACATGTAAAATGAATCAGAATGTTGTAATGTTCTCAATGAAAGCGAATTTTAGCTGAATACAGTGTCATGTATTTTTTTATCTGCTAATGCAATGAATCTGGAAGAGAAAATGTACAAACCAGCCCCCCGATATATCCTGCAACTCATCCCATTCCTGCTCGTTTTGCATGCCTTTCCTGTCATGGCGCAAATCGACTGTGCCACGTTGCCTCACTGGGTAAAGCTGGAGAATGGATTGCAATTGAATCAACAGCATATCTTTTGCGGCGAATGGAGCCACAATCGCCCCAAAGGCTTCCATGCCCGTCCACATGGAATGAATCCAACTACGGTAGCTCAATTCACCGTTCAGAGTCAGCCGAATGCTTCGGGTATTTATACCGGTCGTTGGTCTCATCAGAAGGATTCGGGAAAAAACAAATTTTCATCGATGTTTCCCGATCACTGTTCCACCGAACAAATATTGCATTCGATCAGTTACGCTACAACCAGTGCAAATAATGCTCAATGCCCAACCGGATCGCCGGACTGGACTCAATGCGGTCTGAACAAACCCGCGACAGGAGATAACCAGGAGCAGCGCTACTGCAGCCAGGATGGCAAATTTTTCACCATCGGTTTCGCCCCTGCCAAGCAGGGTAAAATCAATACAGCCTTTCCCATTTTTGAATGAATACACCGACAGATTTCAGCTGGCTCGGCTACGATCACAAAGATGCCACTCATCGTTTGATTACGGCCTACCTAACATTGGACATCCAGAGAAGCATGGAAGCCACCACCGAGTTACTGGATAGAATACAGGCCATACAGTCCGGTCAGATTACGGAGTGGGAACGCATTGGAAATGCCTATTGCCTGCGATTGTTGCCCGAATTTGTGGAAATCGAGGAAGACTATGCGGAAGAACCGGGCATACCCATAGAGATTCCATTACCTTTGTTTGCAGCTGCTGTTTCAGCCTGGCATCAGCAACTGGTTGGCTCGCTCAAAAACGCATGACGTGCTGTCTGCACTTCTGCAACAATCCGTTTGCTGCTTACCCTACAAACCTGGCTGCATCGATAATCGACCAGAGATGGATGATCGCTGCAATGACAGCCGGAATGATCAAAACGGCAAAAAAATAACCGGTTCCCGCCAGCGCGAAAAATAAAAATGCAGGCAGTAATCGTCCCTGCACCAATTGCCCCAAACCAGGAATAAAAAAACTGCAGATTGCAGCCAGTACATTTCCACCCGAACCTTGTCCTGTCATTGTTTTTCCTTGTCGATCTGAATCGTATATGTTTAACCGTATTGGATTACTTTCGCTCCGCATTGTCAAAGTCGATTCCAATCACGTTACCAGCCATTTTCTTCTCGCGAACCCGATCCACACTTCCTAATGCCTGAATTTTCTGCGACGTATCGTGAATCAATGCATCCAGCTTTTGGACCGACTCGGGCGAGAGTGTTTTGTGTCTTTCAATCTCGAATGTGAAGAATTGCAAATTATTCAGAAAATTTCCAGTAATATCTTGAACCGTATGCATCGTTGCGCGTAGCACTTTCAGTTTTTCCTCCTGCATCTCGATTTCGCGCATCGACTCCATGATTCTCAAGCGCTCCTTGTGCAGCAAATTGTTTTTCTCGCGCTGGATCATCGCCAAGATAGCAGTTACCCATATGGCAAGGATACTCAATGCGCGATTAGTATAGATTTGATAAGCAGGGATCTCACTCTTGGGAGAACCATAATATCCAATGACAAGCAATACAGTGCAGATTATAGCCACCACTACCGTATACTGCTTTTGGGGAGATCTTAAGGAGACCAGTACCACAACAATATAGGCAACACCTGTTGCAACTCCGAGCGGGGTCAGGAAGTCTGCAATCAAAACAACCACAGCCAGAAGACCACACGTGATATGCAGTCTGGATTGCGATGAACTTACCCAATCCAGTTTATTTTCATCTTGGTGATCTGAAATAGTCATGTCAACCCTCACATTTGAATTACTCGCTTTTTCGTAGGATTAGTCCGACATTACTATAACAACAATCCTTTAATTTCAGTAAGAAATCAGGAATTTTTTTTGGATTCAAGCATCAATTTCTCTGCTTCGGTAAGTAGGAATTCCCGGAATGCATTGGCGATGCTCGTTAGCCGCTTATTTTTGCGGTTAACGACATGCCAATACCGGATAATCGGAAATCCCTGAACATCGAGAATCTGCAATCGCTTGGTTTCCAGTTCCAGTTCGGCCGTGTGCCGTGACATGATCCCCAACCCCATGCCAGCCTGAACGGCTTGTTTGATTGCCTCGGTCGTATCAGTTTCCATACCTTTCTTGACCTTGACCTTATGTTCGGCAAAAAAACGCTCCATGGCGCTTCGCGTTCCCGAGCCTGATTCGCGCACCAGAAAAATCTCCTTTGCCAGCTGCTTGACGGAAATATTGCGTTCCTGACACAACCGATGATTTGGAGGCGCTATGACGACGAGAGGATTTTCCATAAAGGATTCACTGTCGATATCCAGGTTATCCGGGGGTTGCCCCATGATGGCCAGATCGATCAGGTTATCCGCCAGTTGCTTGAGAACCGTCTCCCGATTCGAGACGTTCAGACTGACCGTCACCCCACTATAACGCTGACAAAATTTTGCCAGCAAATGCGGTGCAAAATAATTGGCCGTAGTTACCACGGAAATATTCAATTTGCCGCGCTCCATGCCTTTCAGCTCGTCCAGCGCCACTTCCATATCGGCCAATTGTTGCGCAATGGCGCGACTATATTGGTACAACTCCCGCCCGGCTTCGGTCAGAAAAATCCGTTTCCCCAATTGCTCAAATAACGGTAAACTTATGTTGTCTTCAAGCTGCTTAATCTGCATCGAAACAGCAGGTTGCGTCAGATGAAGCTCCTCAGCCGCGCGTGAATAACTCAAGTGCCTAGCAACCGATTCAAAAACCTTTAATTGTCTCAGTGTGAGATGCAGCATATATAAGCAAACTGAATTTTCATAAGCACTACCTTATCATAAATATCAGAATTATTGATTT